>Ga0255345_1001720_pt1 | contig 30335 bp, 26 predicted proteins | sample wastewater_treat_6_FD_192415 | JGI IMG/M metagenome (GOLD analysis project Ga0255345, IMG submission 192415) | Wastewater microbial communities from Lulu Island WWTP, Vancouver, Canada - plant20 | ecosystem: Engineered > WWTP > Wastewater > Unclassified | place: Canada: Vancouver, British...
GGCGGGGGACTGGGACGGTTCAAGTGGGAATACCTTACATCCGGGATAAACAGCTTTAACGGCCTCCTTTATTCCCATAACAGTTCCCCCTGTACCTACCCCTGCAACTAAAGCATCCGGTTTCTTCCCCAGGGTTTCAAGCTGCCTTATGATTTCCCTGCCGGTTGTTTTACAATGGGCTTCAACATTTAAGCGATTTGAAAACTGGTGGGGCAAAAATGCCTTGTTTTCTGCTCCAAACTTATCGGCTAACTCGATGGACCCCTTAAAACCTCCCTCTTCTTTTGTTACCAGGTGGAGGGTTGCACCAAAACTTTCCAAGAGCTTCTTTCTTTCTGCGCTCATCCAGTCAGGCATAAAAATATGGACAGGATTTCCTAAATATGCTCCCATGGCTGAAAAGGCAATGCCGGTGTTGCCGCTTGTTGCTTCTGCAATGATATCACCTTTTTTGATTAAGCCTGCTTCATAGGAGCTTTTCAGAATATAGTAAGCAATCCTGTCCTTAATGCTTCCTGAAAAGTTGTAATACTCTGCCTTGGCGTACACTTTACGCTCAATACCTTGATATCTCAGTGAGATTTCAAGCATGGGGGTATCGTTTATCATTGCCGATACGTTTTCAAACTTGTTCATATTAACCAATCCTTTCTTTTGTTTTTATTGTCGATACTTGTAACATTATAAATAATTATACATGAAAAAGACACCATATGGCAAGGGTCTTAAACTTTTTCTTGTTAAATCTTTCTTATTGGTTATAATTAAATAAAAAGGTGAAAAGAAGGATTCTTATGAAAATAATAATTCCGGGTGAAGTTGTAACCGCATTAGACATTCTGCAAAATAACGGCTTTGAAGCCTATATAGTCGGTGGCTGCGTCAGGGACAGTATAATGGGCAAAAAACCTTCTGATTGGGATATTGCCACATCTGCAAGGCCGGAAGAGATATTGGAGTGCTTCAATAATTACAGGACAATAGAGACAGGCTTGAAGCACGGTACGGTAACCGTTATTGTTAAGAAAATGCAGATTGAAATCACAACCTACAGAATTGACGGGGAATACAGCGACAGAAGGCGTCCCGATAAGGTTACCTTTACCAATAATATAGATCTTGATTTACAAAGAAGAGATTTTACAATCAATGCTTTGGCTTACAACCAAAATGGAATAATAGACATATTTGGTGGCCTCCATGACATAAAAAACAAAATTGTCAAATGTGTGGGACATCCCGATGATAGGTTCAATGAGGACGGCTTAAGAATATTAAGGGCTCTTCGCTTTGCTTCCGTTTTAAATTTCAGCATTGACGACCAAACTAGTGACAGTATTTTCAAAAACAAGGCCCTCTTGCATGATATATCCACCGAGCGGATTAACATGGAATTTAATAAGTTGATAATGGGTATTAATTATCAAAATATAATTTTTAATTACAGGGATATAATTGAGGTTTTCCTGCCGGAAATCAAGGGCCTCTCAAATGAAGAATTAAGATACAGGCTTAATTCCATGAAGGAATTAAATTCATTGACCATGCGCCTGGCTGTCCTTTTACAGGGATTGGGACCAACGGATAAGATTTTAATGAATTTAAAGTACGACAACAAGACTGTTAAAACAGTCAAAATCCTGACTGAAAACATAAACGAAAAAATATATCCTGACCCTGTTAATATCAAAAGGTGGCTCAATAAGATAAATTCTGAAAACCTGGTCAATCTCATTAAAATTAAGAAAGCCATGTTTGACAACGAATATGAAGAACTGGCGAAATCTCAAGTTATTATGAAAGAAATTCTTGCAAGCAATCAATGCTACAATTTGAGAACTTTGGCTATAAACGGTCAGGACCTGCTTGATGCAGGCATGCCCAAGGGTAAAAGAATAGGCATGATTTTAAATAAAGTATTGAATGAAGTAATTGAAGGGAAATTAGAGAACAAGAAAGATATCCTCCTCAATTACGTTTATGGTATGCAAAAAACTGTTGACAAGCAAAATGATTGATGGTGAAACCCACTTTCAATAATATTTTTCGTTTCGCTCAGGACGACAAAGGGATACACTTTTGATGATATAGTATCTTTTTAGTCATTATATATAAATGTTTCTTCTAAACCGCATTCGGGGCAAACAGCGGTTACTTCATAGGTATGCATGGAAAGCACCCTTACGCTTGTAACGGTGCTTAAGTTTTCCTCTTTACCCTTAAATTTGGCTTTTTTTGAAGCTTCTTCGCCCTTGGCATATGTATAATTGTATCTTTTACCGCAATTTGTGCATCTTCTCCTGCCTTTTACAGCTATCATGGTTTCACTTCCTGAGTATAGATTTTTATTTCTTTTAAAAATGACGCTAGTTCAATTTTTCCCTTATAGTAGTCCCTTGCTTCAAGCAATAAATTATTCAAGTCTCCGAAATGAGGCAGGTGGGTCAGAACGAGTTTTTTTACACCTGCTTTTTCTGCCAGCATCCCTGCCTGGGAGCTGTTGAGATGGCCTGCCTTGGTCCCGTCCATATTTGAATAGAAGCTGCATTCGCAGATCAACAAATCCGAGCCTTTATAGAACTCAACTAAATCTTCGAAATACGAAGTATCTGAGCTATAGGAAAAAACTTTACCCCCGCACTTGATTCTTACCCCGTATGTGTCAACGGGATGAACATTTTTTATGAAGCTTACTTCAAAGGGTCCTAAAGTTAAAGAGCTTTTTTCATCAAACCTTACCCCGTAGGTGTATTCACCCCATTTAAGAAGCTCAAAAAATTCTCCATCCGGTCCATAAATGGGCAGGGGGGCTGAGATTTCCTTCAGTTGGGTTTTCACCTGGACCCCATATTGCAAGGGTCCTATATCACAGCAGTGGTCATAGTGATAGTGGGTTATCAATGCTGCATTGATATCCTTTATATTACTTATTTTCTGCACCGAGCTAAGAACTCCGCTGCCGCATTCCAGCAGGATCTTGTAACCATCGTGTTCCACCAGGTATCCCGAGCTTGCTTCCCCTGCTCTTGGGAATCCTCCCCAATAGCCTATTATTGTTACTCTCATGATTTCTCCCTCTTAATCTATAAATTGTGAATTATATAATTCCGAATATATACCCCTTTTCTCCAATAGTTCCTGATGACTTCCTTTTTCCCGGATACCCTGATCTGTTAATACGATTATTTCATCGGCATTTTTGATTGTAGACAACCTGTGGGCCACAATCAGGGTTGTTCGTCCTCTCGCCAATTCCTCCAAGGATTTTTGTATCAAAAGCTCCGTGGCATTGTCAAGGGCCGAGGTAGCTTCATCCAATATTAATATTGGGGGGTTTTTCAAGAATACTCTTGCTATGGAGATTCTTTGCTTTTGTCCTCCCGACAGTTTTACTCCCCTTTCCCCCACATAAGTATCATATCCTTCAGGCAGGGACATTATGTAATCATGGATGTTAGCTTTTTTGGCGGCTTCATATACTTCTTCCCGGCTTGCGTCAAATCTCCCGCATTGAATATTCTCATAAATAGTCCCTGTAAACAGAAATACATCTTGTTGGACGATCCCAATATTTTTCCTTAGAGACCTGCGGGTAAACTTTCTTATATCAATATTGTCGATTGAAATGCTGCCGTCTTCTATCTCATAAAAACGGGGTATCAAATGGCAAAGAGTTGTTTTGCCTCCTCCTGAAGGGCCAACTAATGCGACTGTCTTACCGGCTTCTATATCAAAGCTTATATTCTTTAAAACTTCTTTATTGTCATCATAAGCGAAGCTTACATCCTTGAAGCTTATATCACCCTTTATATCGAATATATCCTCGGCACCCGGATCATCCTTTTCAACTTCCTTTTCCATTATTTCAACAAAGCGTTTGAATCCCGATACTCCTGACTGATACTGCTCAACAAAGTTCACTAATTTTCTTATGGGGTTTAAAAAGTTTCCGATATAGAGTAAGAATGCCGCAAAGTCCCCAAAGTTGATTTTTCCCCTGAAAAAGAATATTGCTCCCGCGCTTAAAACAACAATGTTCAAAACATCCATTATAAATGACGAACCCACATGAAATTCCGCCATTACCTTGTAGGCCTTTCTCCTGGCTTCCTGAAACCTGCTGTTATTCCTGTTGAATTTCTCCAATTCTATCTCTTTATTGCTGAATGCCTTGGAAACCCTTATACCTGATATGCTGTTTTCAATGGTTGCATTTACTTCCCCTATGGTTATCCTTGTTTCCATGAAAGCATCTTCCATCTTGATTCTAAGCTTCATTGCAACAAATATTAAAAGAGGAACTATTGAAAACACAATCAGGGCAAGGGGCAGGTTGATTCTGCTGAGCATAATAAAAGAGCCTATAAGCATAATTGTTGATATGAATAAATCTTCCGGACCGTGATGAGCCAGCTCTGAGATATCCATCAAATCATTTATTATTCTCGATGACAGGCTTCCCGTTTTATTTTCATCAAAAAATACAAATGGCAGGTCCTGCAGGTGTTCAAATATGTCTTTTCTCATGTTGGCCTGCATTTTTACGCCCATGATATGGCCATAATATGTAATATAATAATTAAGTCCCAATTTAAGAATATATATGCCGCCTAAAACAAGAAGCCATTTAATCATGAGTTCGAATTGCTGGTTGGGTACATAAATATTGATTATGTTTCTTGTAATCATGGGATAAAACAAATCACATACTGCCACTGTGAAGGCACAAAGCATGTCGGCAAAGAAAATTACTCTCACCGGCTTGTAGTATGATATAAATTTTTTAAGCATTATTTACTCCTGTTGTTTAGTTAATTTTTGACATATAAATGCTATGACTGCAAATAAAAGGACAGCTCCTAAATCCAAGATCACAAAAAGAGGGAAACCCAATCTTTTAAAATAGCTGAAAACCGCAATTATGCACAGAACTATTAACATTGTAATTTTTGCATATTTGTGAGCTTCATGGCTGAAAATGCTCATATAAATTTTATCCACGCTGCCATTGTGGAGCAAAAGACCCAAAACTGCTGCGGTTGCTGCATATCCCGGATCTCGTGACATTAAAGAACAGCCCTGGGAAAAAACAAAAATACCTATTGCCAGGATGGCATAATAAAACCATTTTTTTTCTCTTAGTTCTTTTCGCTTTTGTTGCCTTAATTCGTACATTGCTTCACCTCGTTTTCTCTTTTAAATAATAACATTTTTTGCTGTTTTTTTCAACGAACAAATTTGTCATTGCTGTGAATACCCCGATTAGTGTCATCGTTGTGAATATCCCATGTTGCCATCCTGAGGGCTTTAGCCCGAAGGATCCCATGAGATCCTTCGCGTATGATTAAAAATAATAAAAATATACGCTCACGGTTTCGGACACGAATAATTCTAAAGCTCATTCCGGCTAAAAATCCTACAGCTTGCAAACTCGCTGCGCTCAAACAATGCAAGCTGTTTAACGGATTTTTTGACCTGCATTCGCTAAGAATTAAAATTGTGTCCTGCAAATATTCGCTTGCTATTTTTATTATTTTTATAAATTAGTTGTTAATCGTCATTCTGAACGCAGTGAAGAATCCCATGAGATCCTTCGCTTCGCTCAGGATGACAGACAGTGTCATTCTGAGGGCTTTAGCCCGAAGAATCCCATAAGATCCTTCGCTTCGCTCAGGATGACAAACAGTCATATTCTTCTCTTCACTCAGGATGACACAATCCAAATGTTCTATTGACATTTTAGTAAGAATGTGTTAAACAAGAGAAAGATAGAGGTGCCTTGGTAATATGTTTTCAATGATATAACAGGTACGTAAGATCTGATTATAGGAAGTTGAAAACGGGTATATTATCAAAGCAGGTTTCAGTAAAAGATATTCTATTGAAATTTTATTAACTGAAAGGAAAAAAAGAAATGAAAAGAACGACTAAATTATTTTTAATGCTTTTGACTGTCTTGCTGATTTCGGCATGCACATCTCAAGAAAACACGCCTGATAATACACAAGTCAAGACTGACCTTACCATGGGCTACACTACTGAGCCGGAAGGTCTTGATCCCCACAGAACTGCTGCAGCTTCCACCTTTGCTGTAACCAACAACATATACGACACCCTTGTAGGTGTTACATCCGATTGGAAAATTGTGCCTAGGCTTGCGAAAAAATGGGTTATTTCTGATGACGGAATGGAAATTACCTTCACTCTAAGAGATGATGTATATTTTCATAACGGAAGACAAATGACGGCAAAAGATGTTGAGTACTCCTTCAACAGGCTCAAGGATGCTGAAAGTCCCAGGGCGAGAGATTATCAGAATATAATTAAAATTGATGTTTTGAGCGACTATGAAATAAAGTTTACTACAGAAACCTTGGATGTTGAGCTTTTGAAGAGCTTTGCCTATCCGTGGGCAGCAGTTGTTCCTGAGGAAGAGGTTGCTAACTTGAAAACCAAACCTGTGGGAACAGGGGCATTTATTTTGGAAGAATGGGTTCCCCAGCAATATTTGACCTTAAAGAGAAATGATAATTATTACGGTGATGAAGTAAAAATAGAAACCGTCAAGCTAATTTTAATACCGGATGCAACAAGCATGATGGCAGGCTTCCAGGTGGGAGATCTTGATATAATTCCCTTAACCGGGGACCAGGTAACCATGGTAGAAGGAAACGAGAATTACAAGGTTCTTTCCGAGCCCATGAATGCCGTCCAGATAATGTCACTTAACACAAAGAACCAATACCTGTCCAATGAAAAAGTAAGACAGGCAATGGCCATGGCCATTAACAAGGATGAGGTTATTGAAGCGTCAATGTTTGGTTACGGAGCAAAAATAGGCTCGCACCTGCCTCCCACTTCGCCGGATTATTATGATACCAATAACATTATTGAATACAATCCGGAAAAAGCCAAGGCACTATTAAAAGAAGCGGGATATGAAAACGGATTTGAAATCGACATGTCCCTGCCTAAGAATTACCAGCTTCATGTGGATGCAGGCCAGGTAATTGCCGACCAATTGAGCAAAATAGGCATAAATGTGAATATCCAGCTTGTTGAATGGGGGACGTGGCTTAGCGAAGTTTATGGAGAAAAGAAATTTGATACCACCGTTGTGGGTCATACAGGCAGGCTTGATTCCTATGCCTTCCTTTCAAGATATAAGTCCAACAGCAATGACTACATAAGCCTGACCACCGGAGAAGTTGACGACTTGTTGGAAAAGGCCCTCCGGGAACTGGATGAAGGGAAAAGGAAAGAAATATACAAAGAAATCCAGATAATTTTAGCTAATAAACTTCCTGCCATTTATCTGCAGACACCCCACACAATGTTTGCCTTGCAGAAAAATGTAGAAGGCATGAAGATATTCCCGATTGACATTTATGATTTTAAGGAAGTGTACTTTACCGAGTAAAACTTCCTTATGAGGTGGATATGTTAAGTTATGTTTTAGATAGATTAAAAAGTTCCCTGGTTGTTTTGTTTGTTGTGTCGATTATTACGTTTTTTGTATTGATGATAATACCGGGGAACCCGGCCCAGCTTATTTTAGGTACGGATGCTACTCCCGAAGCCATAGCTGAGCTCAGTTCTGCCATGGGACTTGACAAGCCCTTATACCAGCGATATTTAAGCTGGCTTTTGGACCTGCTGAAGCTTGACATGGGTAAATCCTATGTCTATGGGGAATCGGTCACTTCTTTGATAGCAAGAAGCATACCCGTAACTTTTTCAATTGCGATTTTTGCTATGACCATGGCGGTTATTATTGCATTTCTTTTTGGAATGCTTTCGGCCATCAAAAAGAACAGTATAATTGACTATTTTTCAAGAAGCATAATGCAGCTTGGAACAGCCATCCCTTCCTTTTGGATAGGGATGGTTCTTATTGTTTATTTTGGGGTTAAGCTGAAAATACTGCCTGTTTCGGGCTTTGTCCCGATTGAGCGGGGTTTTGCTCACTTCATAAAGAGTATTTTTTTACCCTCCCTTGTTTTAGCTATAGGTGAAGTAGGAACTCTTTTAAGAATTGTCCGCAGCTCCATGCTGGATTCCTTAAAGCAGGATTACATGGATATGGCCAGGGTTAAAGGACTGGGCTGGGGTAAAATATATATCAAATATGCTTTAAGAGGAGCCCTTACAGCACCCTTGACCATAATCGGAATGCAGTTAGCCAAGCTTGCCGGAGGGACGACCGTTGTTGAGACTATATTTGCCCTTCCGGGACTGGGAAGGTTGGTTCTTACTGCCGTTGAGCACAGGGACATTGTGCTTCTGCAGGGCCTGGTTATGTTCATTACTTCGACAGTGGTTTTCGTCACCTTGATTGTAGATATATTGGTTATGCTCTTTAATCCAAGGATTAAGTCCTTCCACCAGGGGGAATAATGAAAAAGAATATAAGCTTGATTTTAGGAATAATTTTAGTTTTTATCATATTAGGAATCTGGGTCCTGTCATTTGTTCGCATGCCCTACAATCCAAACGAAATGAATATTTCAAACCGGTTTTTGGGTCCGGGCCTTGACCGGGACCATGTCTTGGGGACTGATAATTTCGGCAGAGATATATTGAGCCGGATAATGTACGGTTCAAGAAACGTACTTCTGGTTGCCTTGGTCTCTGTAACCTTGGGCAGCTTGGTCGGCATATTCCTGGGTGCTCTTGCTGCCATCCTTAAAGGCCCAGTCGAAAAAATAATCATGCGCATAATGGACGGGCTCATGGCCTTCCCGGGCATACTTCTTGCAATGATGTTGGTTGCTGTCTTGGAAAGGGGCATAAAGGGTTCGATTGCAGCCATAAGCATTTTCATGGTGCCTGTATTTTCAAGGCTTGTATATTCAATGATATTAGACACCGAAAACCTCTTGTATATAAAGGCGGCCAAAAGCTACGGAAGCTCAAAAAAACAAATATTCTTCAAGCATTATATACCTGCCATGCTTCCCAGGTTAATCACCCAATTCAGCTCATCCATGGGGTCTGCGGTCATGATTGAAACATCCCTGTCATTTTTGGGACTGGGCATCCAGCCCCCCTATGCCAGCTGGGGTTTGATGTTAAGCGAATCAAGACAGTTTTTCCTGAATTATCCCTACTTGGCAGTAGCGCCGGGAATTGCAATCATAATTACCATCCTGGGATTTAATCTCATAGGAGACGGGCTGAACGATATTCTAATTAACAGGGGGTCCAATCATGAATAATACGGTTGAGCTTAAGAACCTCCATATTAAGGCCGGCAATACCAGCTTGGTATATAAAACATCTCTTATTGTCAAGGAAGGTGAAATCTTTGGCTTGGTGGGAGAATCCGGCTCAGGAAAAACCCTGACGGCCAAAGCCATTATAAATTTGCTCCCTCAGGGATTAACCTATACAGCCGATGAAATAATTACGGTCGGGAAAAACATGCTCACTGCTTCCAATGAAGAAAAAAGAGACCATATTGGTAAAAATGTCGGTTACATACCTCAAAATACGGTATTTTACCTCCATCCCCTTATTAAAATAAAAAACCAGATAGGGGACGGATATATTCAACATACGCATAAAACAAAACAAGAAGCCCTGGAAAAGGCAGAAATGCTCTTAAGCAAGGTAGGGTTTAAATCTCCGAAAACCATACTTAATTATTATCCCTGGCAGCTTAGCGGAGGTATGCGTCAAAGATGCAACATTGCCATGGCCCTGATGAATGACCCCAAACTCATAATAGCCGATGAGCCTACCACAGCCCTGGACACCACAGTTCAAAAGCAGGTTATGGAGCTCTTCAAGGCCATAAATGAAGAAATGAAACTTTCAATTCTTTTGATTTCTCATGATTTAGGCTTGGTGAAGCGCTACAGTCACAGCTTGGGGGTAATGTATGCAGGCCAGATTGTGGAAGCAGGATCAGCAAGTACGGTTTTCGATGAACCCAAACACCCCTACACCCAGCTTTTGATTAAAATAATTCCTTCTTTAAATATTAAGAAGAATGAACCTTTGACCGAAATCCCCGGCTTTGTTCAGGATAAGGACAGGGATTCCCAGGGATGCCTTTTTTACAACAGGTGCCCCAAGGCCATGGATATTTGCAGGGTCAAAGTCAGAGAGCATATGAAAGAGGACCATTATTACAGGTGTAATTTGGAATAGAGGCGATGATGGAAAGCAAGATTGTAATTTCTGCAGTAAATATAAGAAAAGAATATGTTACTAAGAGGCATTTCATAACAGGCAAGGTTAAGGAAAAATATGTTGCCGTAAAACTCGCCTCCTTTGACATAGAAGAAGGAAAAACTGTCGGCATAGTAGGAGAATCGGGAAGCGGCAAATCCACCATAGGAGAAATCGTGGGAGGCCTCCAGGAACCCAGCTACGGTCATGTTCTTTATTACGGTAAAAACCTCAAGGACCTGTCGGATGAAGAATACAGGGACTACAGGAAAAGCGTCCAGTTTATTTTTCAGGATCCTAAGGGCTCCATGGACCCTAATTACAGGATTATCGATATTTTAACCATGCCCATATTAACTGCCAAAATTGTTAATAATAAAAAAGAAGCCAAGAATTTGGCTGAAGAAATGCTTAACAGGGTAGGGCTTGATTCAAGCGTAAAAAATAAATACCCCGGTGAAATTAGCGGCGGCCAGTGCCAGAGAGCGGCAATAGCAAGGGCCCTGCTTCTTAATCCAAAACTAATAGTCTGCGATGAACCGGTTTCAGCCCTGGATATTTCTGTCCAGGCCCAGATACTGAATTTACTGAGGGAGCTTCAAAAAGAGCTGAATATATCATATATTTTTATATCTCACGACATCGGTGTAGTTAACTATATGTCCGATACAATTTTAGTCATGCAGAACGGAAACATAATTGAAAGAGGACCGGCAAAGGAAGTTCTTTTGCATCCTAAGGAAGACTACACCAAAAAACTCATAGAAAGCGCCTTTGTATAACATGGGTTGTGTCAATAGGATTGTCATTCTGAGAGCTTTAGCCCGAAGAATCTCATGGGATCCTTCGCTTCGCTTAGGATGACAAATGTGTATAGTGTCATTCTGAGAGCTTCAGCCCGAAGAATCCCAAAATAATATAATAAATTTATTTAAGGGTAACATATGGAAATCACACTGAAAGAAAACGAAAGAATTGAAGATTTGCAGTGCAAGGGTTTGAAAATCATCCAAAACAAAAAATGGTTTTGTTTCGGGATGGATGCTGTCCTTTTGACCAATTACTGCGATATAAAAAATAATTCAAGAATAGTTGACTTGGGTACCGGTACGGGAATAATCCCCATACTCTTAAGCGGGAAAAGAAATTATTCCAAGGCTTATGGAATAGAAATACAGCCTGAAGTTGCCGAAATGGCTGAAAGAAGCGTAAGACTGAACAATCTTCAGGATAAAATAGAGATTTTGAATATTGATTTGAAGGATGCATTGAAATACCTGGATGCCAATTCTTTTGATGCCGTGATTTCAAATCCCCCATACAAGCTTAATAATTCGGGCATAATTAACCCTGATGACAAAAAAGCAATTTCTAGGCACGAAATCATGTGTACCTTGGAGGATGTCATAGCAACAGCTTCTCAATTGCTGAAGCAATACGGCAGATTCTACATGGTTCACCGTCCTGACAGATTGGTGGATATAATGTGCCTGCTTAGAAAATATAAATTAGAGCCCAAACAAATTCGCTTTGTTCACCCAAGAGCCAAAGCAAAACCCAACATGTTTTTAATCCGGGCTTCCAAGAACGGAAATCCCGAATTAAAATTCGACCCTCCCCTGTATATTTATGATGATGAAGGGAATTACACAAAGGATGTATATGAAATATACGGGATGGAATAACCATAGGGATGACAAAGTAAGTTTCTGTCATTCAGAGAGCTTTAGCCCGAAGGATCCCATGAGATCCTTCGCTTTGCTCAGGATGACGACAATGTCACTCCATAATCATGATTCTATCTATCGGGCGGACAGCGGGGCCTTCCAAAATATGACCCTTTATGTCAAATCTTGACCCGTGGCATGGGCAATCCCATGTTTTTTCAGCTTCATTGAATGAAAGAGCACATTTCAAGTGGGAGCAGACCGGATTGATGCAATAATATTCGCCTGCTTCATTTTTATATACTCCAACCTTTTTACCCTGGTAGTCTATTATTTTTCCTTCTCCCGGATTTACGTCAGACAATCCTTCCAAGTCTTCAGCCAGCCTGTTAAGAAAGCCCATGGCAATGCTTTTAACCGAGGATACGAATTCTTTTGATGACTGAATGGGAGTAAATCTTGAAGGATTGAATACAGCCGAATAATCATCTTCAAGGCAGAGTATTTTGTTTTTTAAAATAAGGGCGGCCGCTCCGGAATGAGACATTCCCCATTTTTTAAATCCTGTTGCCACGTATAAATTATCTATGCTGTCAGTATACCTTCCTATGTAGGGAATTTTATCGTAGGTCATGCAGTCCTGGGTTGACCATTTGGACACAATTTCAGGATTCTTGAAAGTGCTGAAAAGAAACCTTTCCAATTCTTCGTAGGCTTCATTTTCATCATCCTTTTCCCCTGCCCTGTGGTTGCCTCCCGCAAGAATCAAAAGATTTTCCTTGTCCGAGAACTGATACCTCATGGAATGAATAGGGTCCTTAACATTTATGTACATTCCTTCAAAGGGTTCTTCCTTTGTTCTTGCGGCAATGACATAGGCTTTTTCCTGGTAAAGCCTCAAGAAATAGAGACCAAAGCTGTTGTCGAAAGGATAATGAGAAGCCACTATCACCTTATCGGCGTGAATCGTACCCTTTTGTGTTTCAACATCCACATGTTCATCGTGAGGTATAATATCCAAAGCCCTTACATTCTCATATATCTTCACATTGGAGTTAATCAAAATGTTGTAAAGGCTGTACAGGTATTTTAAGGGATTGAACTGGCCCTGGTTTCTTACCCCTATTGCTCCATATGCTTTGTTGGGCAAGGGAACCGTTTCCGTGTAGAATCCGTCTATGCCCAATTGTTGGTAGGCCTTCAACTCTTTCTGCAAATCATCGACTTCATCCATGGTGGCTGCGTAGACATAAGCTGTTTGCTCCTTGTAGTCACATTGGATCTTGTTTTCGCATATGATGTTTTTAATCAGCTTGATGCCTTCTTCATTTGCTTTTAAGTATTGCTTTGCTTCTCCTATGCTGAAGTTGTTGATTAAATTGTCATAAAACAAGTCATGCTGGATTGTAATTTTTGCCGTTGTATAACCGGTCACCCCGTATCCGGAATTTGTGGCTTCAATTATTCCGATATTGAAGCCGCAGTCCTTTAATAAGTAGGCGGTTGTAAGGCCGGTGATTCCTGCACCTATAATCAGGATGTCGAATTTTTGGTCTTTTTCTTCAAGATTTTTACAAGGGTTTTTTTTTATGCTTTCAGCTGTATCATGCCAGTATGAACGTCTTGGATATTCCATAGTTACCTCTTTTCTTAAAAAACGTTAAGTTAAGCAGCTTCCTTGTTTGAGCGAAGGGATTTCGCAAGAATAATTCGTGCCGAAACAGGGAGCGTTATGTTTATTATTTTAAAATGCAATGGTTACAGTGGTTATTGTGTCATAAATATTTCAATTTATTCCTTGACTTTATGGAAAAATTCGTATATCATAATACAGAATAAAAACCGTAAGATGTAAAGACTGTGAATGGAAGAGTACTTGCAGTAGGATTCAAGAGATATAATCACTTTGGTGCGAGATTATAAATCTGAATGCAGGGAAAATCATCCGGGAGTTTAATTTCTGAAGTAACAGTAAGAAATTACGTACAAATGCGTTAAATTTTCGAGTGACATATAATTTTTTTATTTATATTATATGTAATTTGGGTGGTACCGCGAATTTCGTCCCATGTCTTTTGACATGGGACTTATTAGTTTAGTAACCTTTACCAATTAAATATATATCAAAACATATAGGAGGGGAAAATGAAATTATTCAAAGATATATCCAAGGATGATTACAGGAATAATGAGCATGAAATTTCAAAATATTGGAAGGAAATTGATCTTCTGAAGAAAAGCATTGAAACAAGAGAAGATAAACCATCCTTTATTTTTTACGAAGGTCCGCCTACCGCAAACGGAAGACCCGGAATACACCACGTTATTTCGAGGACATTGAAAGATTCCGTTTGCAGGTACAAAACCATGCAGGGCTACAAGGTTAAGAGAAAGGCAGGATGGGATACCCACGGACTACCCGTTGAAATCGAAGTTGAAAAACAATTAGGCATATCCACCAAGCAAGAAATAGAAAAATACGGGATTGCCGAATTTAATAAAAAATGCCGCGAGTCGGTATTCACCTATGAAGCCTTATGGCGTGAAATGACAGAGCGCATGGCCTTTTTGATTGACATGGATGACCCTTATATAACCCTTGAAAATGACTTTATCGAAACCGAATGGTGGATACTGGATAAGGTCTTTAAGGAAGGCTTGATTTATGAAGGCCACAAAATTCTTCCCTACTGTCCCAGGTGCGGAACAGGATTGGCTTCCCACGAGGTAGCTCAAGGTTATGAAGAAATAAAAACCATGACTGCCTATGCGAAATTCAAGAAGAAGGATGAAGATGCATACTTCCTTGCATGGACCACAACTCCATGGACCTTGTTATCCAATGTTTCCCTGACGGTTCATCCGGATGTGGACTATGTAAAAATCAGAACTAAGGATAAAGAAAATGCAAATGGTGAAACCTATATCATTGCAAAACCTTTGTTAGACAAGGTAATAAAGGAAGAATACGAAGTATTGGAAGAATATAAGGGCAAGGAATTGGAGTATGTTGAATATGAACAGCTCATGCCCTATGTTGAAGTTCCTGCTGGTAAAAAAGCATTCTTTGTAACCTTGGCTGATTATGTTACTGTTGAAGACGGTACGGGTATTGTTCACACTGCTCCGGCCTTCGGTGAAGATGACTATAACACGGGAGTAAAATATGACCTGCCTGTTTTGAATCCAGTTGATGATACGGGAAGATTCAGAGGCACTCCCTGGTCAGATATGTTTGTAATGGATGCGGACCCGGCCATATTAAACTGGTTGAAGGAAAACGGAAAGTTATACAGAAAGGAACCGGTTCTCCACAACTATCCCCACTGCTGGAGATGCCATACCCCGCTCCTGTACTATGCAAGACCAAGCTGGTACATTCAGATGACCAAATTAAAGGATCAGCTTGTTGCTAACAATAACACGGTTAACTGGTATCCTGACTATGTAGGTGAAAAGCGCTTCGGCAACTGGCTGGAGAATGTTAATGACTGGGCTATTTCAAGAAGCCGTTACTGGGGAACTCCTCTTAACATATGGAGATGCGAATGCGGTCATCTTGAAAGCATCGGTTCAAGGAAAGAATTAGTCGAAAAAGCCGTTGAAGATATAGATGAAACTATCGAGCTTCACAGACCATACGTAGATGAAATCCACATTGTCTGCCCTGAATGCGGAAAGCATATGACAAGGGTTAAGGATGTTATTGACTGCTGGTTTGACTCAGGCTCCATGCCTTTCGCCCAGTGGCACTATCCGTTTGAAAATAAAGACAGATTCGATGAATTGTTCCCGGCCGACTTCATCAATGAAGGTATAGACCAGACCAGGGGATGGTTCTATTCTCTGATAGCCGTATCAACCCTTGTTACCGGCAAGTCCCCCTACAAGAATGTCTTGGTAAATGACCTGGTACTGGACAAATACGGAAAGAAAATGTCGAAATCACGAGGAAATACTGTAGAGCCCATGGATCTTTTTGACAGGTACGGGGTTGACGCCTTGAGATGGTATCTCATGTATGTATCACCAGTATGGACACCTACCCGTTTTGACGAAGACGGCCTGAAGGAAGTGCTGAGCAAATTCATAGGAACGATTAAAAACGTGTATACCTTCTTTGCCTTGTATGCAAATACCGATATGATTAAACCCCAGGACTTCTTCGTTGAATACAAGGACAGACCGGAGCTTGACAGGTGGATTTTGTCCAAATTCAATAATTTGGTTAAATATGTTACCGAAAGCATGGATGTTTATGACCATAACAAATCCGTAAGAGCAATTCAGAATTTCGTAAACGAAGACTTGTCCAACTGGTACATCAGGCGTTCAAGAAGGAGATTCTGGGAAACAGAGCTCACTGAAGACAAGAAGGCAGTTTACAACACCACCTATGAAGTACTGGTGGGACTATCCAAGCTGATTGCTCCCTTTGCTCCTTATTTGTCTGAAGAAATATTCAGGAACTTAACAGGGGAAGAATCCGTTCACCTGAGCTATTATCCGAAGGTAAATGAGGCCTTGATAGATAAAGATCTTGAAGAGAGAATGGATTTGGTAAAAGACATAGTAAGCTTGGGCAGGGCATCCAGGGAAAATGCAAGAATCAAGGTTAGACAGCCAATTCAGAAAATTCATATTGACGGTAAATACCAGGCGCTGATCGATTACCTGGTACCCTTGATCAAGGAAGAATTAAACGTTAAAGAAGTCGTATTTGAGCATGATCTGAACGAATTTATGGATTTCACCCTGAAACCTAACTTTAAGGTGGCAGGCCCCATGCTTGGAAGCAAGGTAAAGGAATTCGCCAACATTTTGGCAAAAGCGGATGCCCTTGAGATAATCAAAAAAGTTCAGTCGGGCGAAAAATATGAACTGGATGTCAATGGTGAAATAATCGAACTGGATGACCAGTTGCTTGACATCAGGATTACGGCCAAGGAAGGCTATGATGTTGCAACGGGATACAATTTATTTACCATTATCGACACCAATCTGACCGAAGAATTGCTGAATGAAGGTTATGCCCGCGAATTCATATCCAAGGTTCAGCAGATGAGGAAGAGCAACGGATATGAAATGATGGACAGAATAAAAATATTCTATACATCTTCGCCTGAAATAGATAAAGCCGTAAAAGATTTTGAAGACTATATCAAAGAAGAAACACTGGCAGACGAAATCATCGTATCAAATGAAGAAGGAATGGAAATCCAAAACCTGAACGGCATTGATACGGGAATGAAGCTGGAAAAAATAAGCCGATAAAAATATGAAGGGGAACACACTTTTGTGTTCCCTGTTTTTTTTATATTTTTATAAGGAATAAAATCATTGTTAAATATTTCATTTTAAAGTATAATGTATATATCTAATAAAACCGGAGGGCAGCCTATGAAAAAAACTAGAGTAATGATGGGAATGTTAGTTCTGATATTCCTTCTTGCAACAGCCTGCCTCAAGCCTAGGGAAGTACCTATGATTAGTATTGATGAAAGTATTAATATGTATGTAGTTGCTGACCCCCATTATATGTCGGAAAAATTGACGGAAGATTGCGAAACCTTCACAAACTATCTGGACACCGTAGACAGGATGATGAAGTATACCGGTGTTTTCCTTGATATAATGGAAGTTGAGATTAAAAAGAATCAGCCTGATATAATTGTCTTTCCCGGAGATTTGACAAATAACGGCTCAAAGGTCAACCACCTTGAATTTGAAAAACGCTTGAAAAGAATGAAATCAACGGGAGCAAAAGTGTACGTGGTTCCGGGAAACCATGACATCAATAATACAAAAGCCTTATATTTCAAAGACAATGAATTACACCTGACCGAAAGCATAAACGAAGATGAGTTCGTTGAAATATACAAGAACTACGGGTATGGGGAAGCGATATCCAGGGATAAAAACACACTCAGCTATTTGGCCAAACCCTATAAAAATTTGTGGCTATTAATGCTTGATACCACAAAAGACTATCCGGAACCGGGCGGCTATTTAAACAGGGATACCCTCAATTGGATCGTATCATGCTCGGACATGGCCAAGGAAGAAAATGCTGAAATCATAGTTGTGATGCATCACAATCTACTGGACCACAGCGATATTATATGGGAAGACTACACGGTGGACAACAACACCAGCGTCCTCAATACCTTCCATGAAATCGGCATAAAGGTTGTCTTGTCGGGACATATACATATTCAGGATATTAAATCACATACATCAATAGAAACAGGGAATACGATTTACGATATTGCAACAAGCAGCCTGCCTGTATACAATCACCAGTACGGACAGCTGTCCTATTCACCTTCCAAGGGCTATGACTACGAAACAAGAAAGCTTGATGTGGAAAAATATGCTTTGGAAAATAACTTGGAGGATGAAAATTTACTTTCATTCAATGATTATTCCGAGAAGTTTTTCATTAAAAATTTGTGCAGAAAGCACAAAGAAAGCATAGAGCTGTTGGATTTATCGGATGAGGAAAAGCAGGAAGTATTCAAAACTGTTGTTGAAATGAACAAAAAATATTTCTCGGGCTACAGGAATGAAGCATTGCAGGAACAAATCGAAAGTGAAGGGTTCAAAATTGTGGAAAGTTTAGAAGAATGCTTTATACAAGAATACGTAATGGGAATGATTGATGACCAGAATGCAGACAATAATAAGCTGCATATCCCCATAAATTAAGGAGACATGTCATTTGATTGGTCTTGACTGTTTTTGCAATAAAAACAGAAATTCACATGATGAATACAAAAAGGTCCCAGGGCAAAAGCTTTGAAGGGACCCTTTTTTCATGAAAACCTTATCCCGTAATGTTGAAATTGCAATATTTTTTCGATTGACAATGACATGAAAAGTATAATATAATTATATGACTTTGAATAGTTGTATCGAGATGAGTAAGCTGAAAGGTCGTGAAGTTATGAAAGGTTTGGGAGTCTCACCGGGTATTGGAATAGGTAAAGCCTTTATTATTGACAAAGGAGCAATTAACGTAAAGAAAAAACTTGTTAATGACGTTGACAAAGAATTAGACAGGCTTATGACGGCTCTTGAAACCGCTAAAGCACAGCTTAATGACTTGTACAATTCAACAATTGACGAATTGGGCGAGAAAGAAGCCCAAATCTTCAAATCACATGAAATGATGTTGGAAGATGATACATTCATTTCAGAAGTGAAAAACAGGATAATTGCCGAAGGCGTCAATGCCGAATATGCATTGAGTGAAACATCCAATGCTTATATTAAAATGTTTCAAAATATTGAAAATGAATACTTAAGGGAAAGATCGGAAGATATAAAAGATGCAATGAACAGGGTAATAAGGCTTCTGATGGGGATTGACCCCCTTGATTTATCCCATCTGGAAGACAACTCCATCATTGTTGCCAAGGACTTGACTCCTTCCGATACGGCACAGTTGGACAGGACAAAAGTTGCAGCCATGATCACCGAAGCGGGAGGCAAAACATCTCATGCTGCTATTATAGCAAGTATAATGGGCATTCCTACCGTGGTAGGTTTAAATAATATAACCGATAAAATCAAAGCCGGCGATACCGTTATATGTGACGGGAGGACCGGCAAAGTTATTGTAAATCCCAATGCAAAACAATTATTCTTCTATAACCAGAAAAAGATAAGAGAAGAAGAAATTAAAAAGGAATTAAGAAAACAAATCGGACTGCCTTCTGTAACCTTGGACGGATTTAAGGTTACTTTGTCGGCAAACATAGGAATTCCCAATGATGTGGATATGGCATTGGAAAATGATGCGGAAGGCATAGGCCTTTTCAGAAGCGAATTTATTTTCATGAACAGGGAACACCAGCCTACCGAAGACGAACAGTTTGAGCAGTATAGGGAAGTCCTTGTTAAAATGGGAGACAGGCCGGTCATAATAAGGACCTTGGACATAGGAGGAGATAAGTGCGTCCCTTATCTTGACATTCCACAAGAAATGAACCCATTTTTGGGCTACAGGGCTATAAGGCTGTGTCTGGGAAACGTAGAGGTATTCAGGACACAGTTAAGGGCTATATTAAGAGCCAGTGTTTATGGTAATGTTAAAATAATGTTTCCCATGATTTCAACCATGAAGGAACTGAAGGACTCGAAGAAAATCCTCCAGCAGGCCAAGGATGAGTTGACAAAACAAGGAATAAAATTCAAGGACGATCTAGAAATCGGCGTCATGATTGAAACCCCTTCAGCTGCAATAATATCAGACCTATTGGCAAAAGAAGTTGACTTTTTCAGCATCGGCACCAATGATTTGATTCAATACACCATGGCTGTTGACAGGTTAAACTCCAAATTATCATATCTCTATAGCCAATACCATCCTGCCCTCTTAAGATTAATAAAAGGAATAATAGACAATGCCCATAAGGCAGGTATCTGGGTGGGCATGTGCGGCGAAGCGGCCAGCGACCCCAAGCTCATACCGGTATTCGTGGGAATGGGCCTTGATGAATTCAGCATGAATTCCCCTACAATACTAAGGGCAAGATATATAGTCCGAAATATAAATAAAAAAGACATGGAGTTAATAGCAAAAAGCACCCTTGACATGGAAAATGCTCTCGAGGTGGAGGAGTATTTGAGCTGCATAATTGCGGACGAAAATGTAAACTGCCTGAAAACATGCAAGGTAAGAAAAAGAAGAATGAGTTAAGAAAATTAAAAGTTTTTGTGGCTATAATGGGGACATTCCTTTAATATGTAATTGTTAAGGTGTGTCCCCATGTCATTCTGGAAAGGTGTCATTCTGAGCGCAGCGAAGAATCTCATAAAAAGGAGTAACTCATGAAAAAAAACGACATTATTGAAGTAAGAATAAATGATTTAGAATTCCCTAACGTTGGAATAACCAATTTTGATGATAAAATTATAAAAATAAAAAACACCCTCCCGGGACAAAAAGTAAGAGCAAGAGTGGTAAGGTCACGAAAGGACAATGCAGAAGCAAAAGTACTGGAAGTGCTGGAAAAAGCACCTTTTGAGCAAGAACCGGCATGTGAGCATTTTGGTTCATGCGGAGGATGCACTTATCAAACGGTTCCCTATGAAAAGCAGCTTGAAATAAAAACTCATCTGGTTAAAAAGATTTTAGATGGAATATTGACAGAAAACTATGAATTTCTGCCTATAGTTCCAAGTCCCAAAAAGACCGGATACAGGAACAAGATGGAATTTTCATTCGGCGATGAAATAAAGGGCGGTCCCTTATCCTTGGGCTTGCATAAAAGAAATAACTTTTACAGCATTGTAAACACCCACGGCTGTCAAATCGTCGATGAAGATTTTCGACAAATATTATGTCGTATATTAGATTATTTCCGTGGAAATAGTCAAACGCACTACAGCAAAACCACTAAAATTGGTTTTTTACGATATTTATTGGTGAGAAAAGCAGAAAAAACAGGAGAAATTCTAATTAATTTAATCACTACAAGCCAAGGCAATTTAAATGAAAAAGAATTTGTAGACTTGATTTTATCCATGAACCTCCGGGGCAAAGTAAAATGCATAGCCCACTCAATATTTGACGGGGTTGCAGACGCGGCAAAGGCCGACACAATGAAGGTCCTCTATGGGGAAGACAAAATAACGGAAGAACTTTTGGGACTTAAATTTAACATATCATCATTTTCCTTCTTTCAGACAAATTCCTTGGCAGCGGAAAAACTCTATTCAATAGTAAGAGACTTCATCGGGACCACAAAAGACAAGGTTATATTTGACCTGTATTCGGGAACCGGTACCATCGGGCAAATACTTGCTCCTGCTGCAAAAAAGGTAATCGGTATTGAAATAGTGGAAGAAGCAGTTGAAAAAGCAAACGAAAATGCAATACTCAACAATTTAGCCAACTGCACCTTTATTGCGGGAGATGTTTTAAAAAAAATAGATGAGCTGAGTGATAAGCCGGACATAATAGTCCTGGACCCACCCCGTGAAGGCATACATCCAAAAGCTATCCAAAAAATAATTGACTATAAACCTGATACCTTCATCTACATTTCATGCAAACCAACATCCTTAAAAAACGACCTGCCGGTCTTCTTAGATAACGGCTACAAGGTCACCAAGGTTCAATGCGTTGACTTGTTCCCGCAAACTTATCACGTTGAGACGGTGGTATTGATGTCAAGAGTTTGATAGGTAATAAGTTATATCTTAACCTTTTTTTCCAACATCAAAGAAACGGCATCCAGATAGTCTCCTTCATATTGAATCGTATTATTAACAAGCATAGTTGTAAAACCGTGAATGAGACTCCATATGGTTAGAGCATCTAAGGACCAGCTGCTTGGAGTATGATTATGAATAACATAAGTGTCGTTTACGCAACAAAAACACAACATTCAAGAAAGCTGGCAGAAGCGATAGGGAAAGAGCTTGGTGTTGAAGCAATAAATATCACACAGTACCCTCACCCCAAAGCAGCCAGACTTCTCTTTCTTGTAGGTGGTATTTATACCGGCAAAAGTAATCCTGATCTTTTATCCTATGCCGAAAAGCTTGATGCTTCCATTGTCGGTAAGGTAGTACTGGTAACGAGCAGTGCTTCAGCCACCCATCGTAGTCAAAGAGAACTTCGCAAGCTTCTTGTTGCAAAGGGCATCGAAGTCGTAGATGAGATTACTTGCCCCGGAGGATTCCTGTTTATCAAATTTGGCCGCCCGAATAAGACAGATATCCGGACCGTCGTAGAAAATACAAAGAATATATCCGGAAAAAGCAGCAGCAAGTGCTGCCGGGCATGACATTTAGACGGTTATACAGACTGAATTATGAAATCTAATAATTTTTCATTCCCTTGACCTAGTTTAAGGGAATTTTTTATTATGATTGGCACCAATATATGCATGTTATTAATTTGAAAATAATGGTATAATATATAATATTGTTTATTGATGGCGTAAAAGACTCAGTAGGCGTTGAGGATATTAGGTAAAAAAATACAAAAATGAGGAGGTTTATTATGGGTGAAATTAAAACAAGGCCGACTGATCTTGATGTTGATAGTTTTCTGATGAGCGTTGAACCTGCAAAAAAACGCATGGACAGTATAGAATTGAAAAAGGTATTTGACAGTGTTTTAAATGAAAAAGCTATATTATGGAATAACAATATGGTAGGATACGGGTTCTACCATTACAAGTCTGAGAAAAGCAAACAAGAAGGTGACTGGCTATTAATAGCATTCTCACCGCGAAAGCAGTATATAGCTATATATATTATGCCAGGAGTAGGTAATTATAAAGATTTATTGGACAAACTCGGTAAGCACAAAATCAGCTCAGGCTCATGTATATACATAAATTCAATCAAAGATATTGATATTGACATTTTGAAAGAATTAATTTCAACTTCTGTAGCGGACATGAAAAAAATGTACAATGTTGATTAAGGGTAAGACGGATAGTTAGTAAATAATTATTTGAAAGAGGTAACGAGAGTGACTGTTGAAAAAACAAACTTTGAGTTGTTGACAAATAGGGACAGGCTTGAAGCATCAAAAAAAAGTACGGCAACGGTAAAAAATGAATTTAGTGAAAAAATTGAACGATTAACCAGAAGCAGCGCTTATTTAGACTATTGCGAAGAGGTATATGGCTACAGGGTATATCTTTTTAACATGATGGATAAACAACAAATAGATTTTGTTTTAGGTTCTGTTCCGATATCGGTAAAAGATACAATTTTGGATTTAGGGTGCGGTCCCGGAAGTATTTTGAATCTTTTAGTCAATAAATACGGATGCCGGGGAATTGGAATTGATCAACTGGATGGTGATATCCTGGATAGAACCGGCAAGGCATTTAAATATATCAAGGGTGACATTGACAGGATCTCTGACTATGGTTTGAAACCCACAGTTACACTATCCATTGACAGCCTCTATTTTAGCAAAGATTTGGATAAACTTGTTGGGCAATTAAAGAGTATAGAAAATAATAAAATGTATTTATTTTTTTCACAATATATATTTGATGAAGCCGTAGAAAATAAGAGTATCCTTGATAGCAATAAAACGAAAATAGCTGATGCCCTTAACAAAAACAATATTTTTTTCAACACTATTGACTTTAGTAAAAACGAGTGCTTATTATATGAGAATTCCATAAGAGTACTGCAAAAATATAAAAAGAAATTTGAAGAAGAAGGAAATTTAGATTTGTATGAGCAAAAACTTAAGGAAGATATGACTGGAATGAAATTGTATGATAAAAATCTCGCCTCACGATACCTGTATATAATATATGAAATGTAATGGGATTGGAACTAAGCTTATGAAAAAACTGTTTGGAGTACTAAGGGCCAATGGTTATACACAAACTTCGCTTTCCGTTCAAAAGGATAATCCGGCAGTGGAGTTTTATAAGCGATTGGAATATAGAATAAGGGAAGAAAAACTTGACCATGCGGGTAACGAAGATTTCATTATGATTAAAGAATTGAAATCAGATTTGTGAAACCTAAAGAGAAGTATGATTGGATTTAATGGAAAAATTGGTAATGAGATTAATTTTATAACTTAATTACAACAAATGAAAGGCGGATATACATGCTTGGTAAAAATGGGATACGTATAATCTATGGGGATAATCCTAAGCAGATAGTAAAGGAATTACTTGAAGTTATAAAACCTGAAGAAGAAATAGATAAAAACTCACTGATCGGAATTAAACCAAATTTAGTTGTAGCAAAACCTTCGAGCTCTGGGGCAACAACCTCCCCCGAAATAGTGGAAGGAATTATTGAATATTTAAAGTCGAAAGGGTATGATAAAATAGTAATTATGGAAGGCTCCTGGGTGGGAGACAGGACATCAAATGCATTTAAGGTATGCGGATATGAGGATTTGTCCAAAAAATACAATGTTCCCCTTATTGATCTTCAAAAAGATAATTACAAGGGATATGAAATAAACGGCTTGAAGATAAATGTCTGCGATTATGCAGCAAAGGTTGATTATTTAATAAACGTACCGGTCCTCAAAGGCCATTGTCAGACTAATATGACCTGCGCTTTAAAAAATATGAAGGGTTGCATACCCAATTCCGAGAAAAGAAAATTTCACACCATGGGCTTGCATAAACCTATAGCATATTTGAATAAGCTTATTAAACAAAGTCTCATAATTGTTGATGGTATGAATGGAGATCTTAACTTTGAAGAAGGCGGTAACCCGGTTCAGATGAACAGGTTAATCGCAGGAAAGGATCCTGTGCTTATAGACACTTATGTGGCACATTTGATGGGCTTTAGCATTGAGGAAGTACCTTATATTACTATGGCTGAAGGTATTGGTGCAGGTACTGCTGACCTGGCAAATGCTGATATTATTGAATTGAACAAGGATAAGGGATTAAGAAGATTAACACCTTCAAGAAGAGTTCAACAGTTATCCGGGTATATTGTCGAGGACAGTTCATGCTCAGCCTGCTATGGAAGCCTTATTTTTGCTTTGGAAAGGTTGGATGAAAAAGGTCTTCTGAATAAATTGAAAGAAAAATTATACATCGGTCAAAATTATAAAAATAAACATTTTGATGGAATAGGTATCGGTACATGTACCTCAAAATTTAATAAATGTGTTAAAGGCTGCCCGCCAAATGCCAAGGATATTGTAGAATATTTGGAAGGTTTATATAAATAAAAAATAATAGGTTGTTTATTTCTTATTAATTTATATAGAGTTGAAGGAGATATTGTATGACGGATATTTTAAGAATTCCTAGAGTCTACGGAGCGTGGATTACTTTTTGGACCAAATAATAGCATTCTCACCTCGAAAGCAGTATATAGCTATATACATAATGCCAGGAGTAAGTAATTATAAAGATTTACTGGATAAATTAGGTAAGCACAAAATCAGCTCAGGTTCATGTATATACATTAATTCAATCAAAGATATCAATATTGACATTTTGAAAGAATTAATTTTAACCTCTGTAGCAGATATGAAAAAGATGTACAATGTTGATTAAAGATAATTCTTTTTTAAGAGATAAAACATTGTTGACAAAATAAAGCAAGTAAAGTCGATAATAATTGCCTTGGATAAGTATAATGGCAATAAAGCAAGAGGGGATAATCATGTATTGGATGGATTCAATTAGCGGCGATTGAATATATGGAAAATAATAATATAATATGTACCTAATATTTTTTAATATAAAGTTATTGGTTAAATGAAGGTGATACAAATATGGAAAATTACAGAATTAATAAAATTAAAGAAAATTTTTACAGCATAGAACAAGGACATGTCAGAAGTTTTCTATTTGTTGGAGACAAAGAAGCTTTACTTATTGATACAGGTGTAGGAGGCAGACTAAGAGAATTTATAGAAGGGGTAACCAAGCTTCCTATAACTGTGATTTTTTCACACGCAGATAATGATCATACAGGAAGTGCAGAGCAATTTGAAAGACGCCTTATGCATCCGAGTGAATTTGACTATTACCAATGTCATGCGGAAAAAAGTGTATACATGGAACCGGTATGGGAAGGAGATATAATAGATATTGGCACATATTGTTTTGAGATTATATTAATACCTGGGCATACACCTGGGAGTATCGCATTGTTTGAAAATAAAAAGAGATTCCTCATTGGCGGCGATAGCATCCAAATTGGAAGCATATTTATGTTTGGAAATGGACGAAATTTTCATGCCTACCGTGCAAGCATGAAGAAGCTGATAGGACGAATAAATGAGTTTGATACTGTATATGCATCCCACAATGTGCTCTCCATGGATGCAAATACTATCAATACACTTTATGATGCTGCTGGTAAGGTAATGGAGAACAAAGTCTATGGAAGACCTGAAGAGCGTTTTGATGGTAAAGTAAAGTGCTATGAAACAGATGGTGTTTCTTTTTTTGCTATTTAAGCATTAAACAGAAGCTTATACTTTTAAAAATTACATAAGTGGAATAAATTGCCTATAAATATTATTATATGAATTCAATGGAACACTATCAAGAATTGGTGGAAGTCAGACTTGATCATAAAAAATATTCGCTTTGTTAAAGCAATTAATAATAATTTCTGCTGAGTCAATAGTATTTGTATATAGAAGAGGTGAAAAGAATGGATCAAAAGGAACTTGAATTATACTTTCGTTCATTGGACCGTTCGTTTTTTCTCGAAGATGACATGAAAAAATATGCTAACGTAGACGGGCCTTTGCCTATCGGCTATGGGCAAACAATCTCCCAGCCCAGCCTTGTGCTGGAAATGACCCGACTCCTGGAACCGGAAAAAGACAGCAAGGTTCTTGAAATTGGAACCGGCTCGGGCTTTCAGACCGCTATTCTCGCAAAGATGTCAGGAGAAGTTTTTACGGTGGAAAGAATCGATGCATTGATGGAAAAGGCCAAAATGAGGTTAGAAGCATTAAATTTTACGAATATCCATTACAAGGTAGGGGACGGAAGCATGGGCTGGAAAGAACATGCTCCCTATGACAGGATCATGGTAACCGCAGCAGCAGGGCTTTTGCCGGACGAATTGGTAAACCAACTTGCACCCGGCGGCAGAATGGTTATTCCAATCGGTCCACCAAGCGCACAGGAACTTACCCTTATTACAAAGACAGATAATGGCAAAATACACACCAAAACAATATGTCCGGTCAGATTCGTGGAACTAAAAGGGAAGTATGGGTGGGTAGAATGATATATAGGGAATTTTTGCATTTATAATACAACTATTTTGAGAAATTGATTAGAGTAATAAATATTAACATGAGTTATTTTTTAATCATAGAAATTGTATAATATAAAATTGTAATATGCTTAAAGTTCTGATACTATTGAAGCAAATAGGTATAATTTAAGAAAAGAGGTTAAGAAATGAGCTTTGATACAAAAGATAAAATTTTACAATCAGCTTTAGAATTAATGGCTGAATATCCATACAGCGAGATATCGACAGAAATGATTATTAGGCATGCTAACATAGGCAAGGGTACACTTTATTGGCATTTTAAGAGCAAGGATGAAATATTTCAAGCCGTATTTAGGCAGTGCTATGATGAAATAGTGATGAGTTCTCGTAAAAATTTGGACTTATATACTTCTGTATATGATAAACTGTGTGTTCGTTTATCAAATATTATTGAATTTGGATTATTATATCCAAATAAGATTAAGGCTTTCTCTCAATATGTAGTTTATCATAATAATTCAAATAGTAGTCCCTTCCCATATGGAGAATTTTCTCAAGATATCAGAAATTTAGTTATTGAAGGATTGGAGAATGGTGAATTAGTCAAATTGCCTCAGGATTATTTAATATCATACATTTACACACTAAATTCTTTTCTGACAAATTATTTACAAGAACATCCGGAATACTATGAAGACAAAAATATTTTTGAAAAGTTATTAAAAAACTTATTTTCCGGATTAAAATACCAAGAAGACCGATAATTAACCAAATATCTTTTTTGCTTTAAACACTGTGTTATTGACAAAATAAACACAATATATTAGAATTATTATGGACCGACCGGTCGGTCCATAATAATTTCAGGAGGGATAATATATGTTAAAAACGAATTTCAAAAGAGTAATAAGCATGTTACTTATTTTGTTAATAATGATGACAACAGCATGCAGTACTCAAAGCACAGGAGGAAATACTGATACTCCAAAAAGTGCAGGATTAAATGGTACATATATAGGAGAGGGACAAGGTAATAATGGTATTGTACAGATTGAAACTACTTTTGTTGATGGGAAAATTACAAAAGTAGAAGTGAAATCCCATAGTGAAACTCCAGGAATTTGCGAAGTTGCAATAGAAAATGTTCCGAAGAGAATAATAGAAAGCAACTCAATAAATGTTGATGCGGTATCAGGTGCAACAAATACTTCAAATGCTATTATTTCTGCAGTAAAAGCAGCTATAGAGAATGCTGGAGGTCGTGTAGATGATTACATGGCACAAGCAGAAAATGAGATTGAAAAAGAAATAATAAACACTGAAGTATTGATTGTTGGAGCAGGGGGAGCAGGTTTATCAGCGGCTGTTTCAGCTAAAGAAAATGGTGCGGATGTTTTAGTTATTGAAAAAAATGGTAGTGTCGGTGGAGCAACTGCTGTTTCAGGCGGCGGATTTATGGGAGGTGCGTCGAAACTTCAAGCTGAACTTGGCGTAACAGGAGATACTCCTGAGCAAATTTTTAAGGATCTACTGGCAGGTGGTAAAGATAACGATGAAACCATGTTATGGCTATTAGCAAATAATGCCGGCAAAATGGTTGATTGGTTATACTATGATTTAAAATTACCGGTAAATCAATCTGTAAGCGCTAGCGTGGAACATACATATCCAAGAGGTTTTTCTATGGAAGGTGGGGCAAGTGCCATAACAAGTTCACTTAGTGATAAATTTAAAGAACTTGGCGGAAAGATAATGTTGGAAACCAAAGCAACTGAGTTAATTTATAAGGATGGAAAAGTAGTTGGTGTTAAAGCAAGTGGTGTTGATAAAGAATATGAAATTTATGCTGACTCTGTAATCTTAGCAACAGGTGGCTATGGTGCCAATAAAGATTTACTTCCCGAAAGTGTTAGTAAAGTACTGTATTATGGACCGGCTACTTCAACAGGTGATGGATTATTAATGGCTCAAAAGGTGGGCGCAGCAACAATGTACCTTGACCATGTGAAAATTTATCCTCAGGGAATTGAAATTGCTGAAGGAATAGGTGCTGTTGCTACAGGCGGTTCAATGACTGCGACAAAGCAAGAAGGTGCTATATATGTTAATAAATCCGGTGAACGTGTAGTTAATGAAAATGCACCCTTTACTGAAATAAGAGATGTGACCCTAGAACAAGAAGATCAAATAATATATATAGTCATGGATAAACCGGCTTTCGACTTATGGAAAACAACAACTATTAATTATAAATTTATGACTAAAGAGCAAATTAATAAATTTGTAGAACAAAATGGAGGGACCCCATTATTTGCACATGCCGATACAATTGAGGAAGCTGCTGAAATAGCAGGAATCAATAAAGAAAAGCTTGCTTCTACAGTGGAAAACTGGAATAAGGCAGTTGATGCCGGAGTAGATGCGTCTTTTGGTAATACTTTTCTAAATAAGATTGATGAAGGACCATTTTATATAATTGAGCAAAAACTTCGTTTTGCATCAACATTAGGTGGATTAGTTGTTAATGAATCACTGGAAGTTCTGGATAACAACGGCAATCCGATTAAAGGATTATATGCTGCCGGTGAAATTATCGGTGGTGCTCACGGAAAGGATTCAATGCCAACTTGCAATGTAAGTTGGGCTTTGACAACCGGTATGTTAGCAGGTAGATCAGTTACTAAAAATAAATAATTACCTGTAGGGACGGTTCTCGAAGGACATTGACCAAAGGGAAGTGTTTAACGAGACCGTTCTTAATTTATTTAAGTG
>Ga0255345_1001723_pt1 | contig 30315 bp, 29 predicted proteins | sample wastewater_treat_6_FD_192415 | JGI IMG/M metagenome (GOLD analysis project Ga0255345, IMG submission 192415) | Wastewater microbial communities from Lulu Island WWTP, Vancouver, Canada - plant20 | ecosystem: Engineered > WWTP > Wastewater > Unclassified | place: Canada: Vancouver, British...
TAATTTAGTAATATTAGCTTTATTCTGTAAGGCTGGCGGTAATTTTTCTAAAATAGCCACTGCTAAATCACCAATTATTTTTTTTGGCTCTTTGGGACCACTTACCTTATTTTCAATATAGTCTTGGACTAAGGGACGAAAATTATCGGCAGTAATAACAACACCATAGTCTTTAGTCAAATCAATGGGGCCAGTAATGGTCAATAAACCTTCTAAAACATCAGGCGTTAAAGCAATAACCCCATCAACGCTTGGACCATTGCTTTCTAGCAAAAACCATTCTAATTCACGAGCCGAGGTGGGCCAATCCGGCCACCAATTAGCATCCCAAAACTTCCAATATGTACTTACTAGTCTTAATGGAGCCGGTGGGTTAACAAACCGACGCAAATTGCCATTTGTATCATAACTACCCCCACCCGGTATTTCTAAATTTTTAATTTGGCCACGACTAACATCTAACAAAGCATAACTACCGATAAATCCCCCAGTAGCCCGGGCTTCAGCATTATTTTGAAAAACTAATAAATAACGGCGGTCCATTTTTTCTCCTAATAAATCTAAGCTGGCGGCAGACCAAAATTGTACTTGTTCTAATAAACTGCTAAGGGTTTGCAATTTACTTTGCCAATTTTCTAATGGCTCGCGGTAATTTACCGGTAAACTCTGTGGCTTCAATTTATTTAAGATATTATTCAAAGCCACACTATCCGCTAGTGCTTGGCTACTGTCTATATTAATTTGACGAGCTAATAATAAAGGGTCGCCATCTCCTGCCTTATCTACAACATGCTGTACCAAGACAGTTAAGTCTCCACCTAGTTTACTAGCTAAATCACCAGCCTCAATAATGTATGGGGCCTTGGCTCCCAGACGAATCTGCTCATTGGGAATTATAGCGGCTAACTGCCAAAGCCAAGATTGAACTCCTAAAATATTCTCTTTAGCTTGGGCAAAACTGGCTGAAGCTTGAACAAACTCGTTACTAGCCGAAGTAAAATCTTCATTCATCAATAGTTGACCAGCTGCCTCAAGATTAACTAACCCTTCAGTTGAAGCATTAACCACCCTTGTCTGTGTTACCCGTAAATCTTCAATATATACTATTAATTTAAAGGGCACGGCAACAATTAAAAAAATAATCAATAAATGCAAAAGAGGACGTAAACTGGCCGGCCGACTAATTTTAATAGATAATCTAGGGCGTTTTATGGTAGGCCACTTAATTTTAACCCTTACTCCCCTTTTACCTAGTAAAGTAAATTTAGAAATCTTTGGCCAATGAAATTGCCGCTTCTTTCTCTTTCTAAGATGCTTTTTCACTAAGGGCTCATCAACAATTTGCTGCCGCAAATCTAATAAAAAATCAGATTGGGGAATATTATAATTATTATTGTGTTGTTTAGTCTTTTGTTTCATTTATTATAAATACCAAGTCATAAAACTTGTTGATAAATTTTTAGAGTCTCCCGAGCACAATCGTCCCAATTATATTTTTTTATTTGTTCCAACCCTAAAGTAATAAATCGCTGGCGGTAATTTTCATTACGTAATATCTTTTCCATAGCTTTCAGGGCTGACTCCATGTCATTGTCCTTAAAATAAACAGCTGCTGACCCTAAAATTTCCGGCAAACACGAACTATCACTAGCCAAAACCGGGCATCCATAGCTCATCGCCTCAAGCGGTGGTAATCCAAAACCCTCATAGCGTGAAGGAAAAACATAGACAGCAGCCTGGCGGTACAAGGTGGCTAATGATTCGTCAGGCACAAATCCCGGACAAATAATATCTCCCACTCTTTCTCCTTTAGATAAATCAGCAATAAACCTTATAAGACGTTCATAAAAATAATCGTGCTCCCCCACTAAAACTAATTGGTAACCAGTGTGCTCCTCTGACCATTTTATAAATAATTGAACCAGCCACTCTAAATTTTTATGAGGATAAGCGCTCCCGACATAAAGAAAATAAGGAGCCTTTATATTATAGCGCAAAAGTATGTCTCTGTCAGCCTTAAAGTCATAAGGTGAGCTTAATGAAGTGGTGCTAAGGCCATTATAGATAACCTTAATTTTTTCAGATGGCACATTGAATTGCTGAACAATATCTTTCTTTGTAAACTCTGACACGGTAATAATCATTTTAGCTTGCTTTACTGCCCGGGAAATAACTATCCGATAGGCTAAATTTTTAAACCAATAAAGCAGTGGTGATAAAGTGCTAGACCGGCGACTAGGGAATTTAGTTAAAATTAGATCATGAATAGTAATTACTAAAGGACAGGGACAAATAAGCGGCGCATTAAAATGCGGTACATGCAACATATCCAGATGATAATAATGAATTAAACGCGGCCAGACTAATTGTTCCGCCAAGCTGTACCAGCGTTGAGGCATAATAACCTTCTGAACATTGGCTTGCTCAATATGACAATCATTAAAGCTCCGAGGGCTTAAAAAAAGAATGTACTTATTTGTTGGGTCAAGAGCGACTATTCTCTTGGTTACTTCTTCAATATAACGCCCCAGCCCCCGGCCCGAAGGGCCATATAGACGTGCGTCAATACCAATGGTCAAAGAAGTGCTACGATGTTGTTTTTTCTGTTTCATATAATGATCACCTACCATCTACTGTTTGCTCTTCAATGGATTGTAAACGATATAGAGCAAATTCATTATAATCCAAAATTTTCTCTAATTTATAACCAAAGGGTGGCAAGCGACGATTATTGAGATATTCTAGGGCATCATCAGAAAAGCGAAAGTTAAAATAATAAACTGGCCATTTTTTAAGTAAGTTGCCATAATAGCGATTCATAACATGATTATCAAAAAGACCTACAAGAACCTGACGTTCAGGAAAAAATAATTTATCATGGTAAAGTGTAATAATAATGCTATTATCTTCGGTCCTAGATAAAACTTCAGACCATAAATCATAATCACTGACTTGCCGTTCAGCAGTAAATTTTAGACCTTCCTCTGATCCAACAGCCGTAAAGTGCAGCGACCAACAGCACAAACCCACAACGGCTAAGGCGACGATAGGTTTGACCAAACGGCGTCGGAATAAAAAAGTAGCCAGTCGCCACAACCCCTCAGCCGCCCAGGGCAAGGCCCCTAAATAAAACGGCAACCAATAGCGAGTATAAGAATTGCCAATAGTAAATCTACTAATATCAGGATTATCATTAAACTGCCAGCTGCCATAATATAGTACTAAAAATACTGAAACTAATATCCACAATAATAAATAAAGCCACTTACCCTTACTCCACTGCCGGCGGCTAAAAATAAACACTAATATACCAACCAATACTAGGGGTATTAACCAAGGAAACATCTCCACTACATAATGTTTAAACATTGTCAGTGATCGCTCGGGCCAAAAACCAAAGTGAAAAATAGTCTGCCATAAAACTGTAAATTTGTCAGCTAAATTATGAAAATTTAGTAAAGATAAACTAGTTTGACTAATGGTTTCAACAGATTGGCTCATGGCCGGATAACCACCGCCATACCAATGGTCATACAAAATAATATTCCAACAAACGGCCGGCAACATTCCAATCCAAGACCAGCCAATCCACCAGAGCCAACGGTACCAACCAATCTCTTTAAAATAAACTATTATTAAAATTAATACTACGGGTGCTAACCATAATAACTCAGAAGTACGCGTCGCTATGGCCCAACCCAAAGCCAACCCCGAAAGAGCTAGCAATATAAGAGCTAAGGGGCTGCTAACTGAGCGACGACGCGCCAATCGTAATTTATCTAAGGCCCGTAAGCCGCAATACCAGGCCATCAGACCACAAGACACAAACAAAACATTGTGGAACATGCTTTTAGCACTGAAATACCAATAAACCGGGAAGGTTGCAGCGAGGGTGGTCCCAATAATAGCTGTAGGCAAACTAAAAAGTCGGCGCATTATACTAAAAAAAGCCCATAGGCCCAACATGGCGAAAAAGGGAGTTAAATATGGTAAAATATCAACAGAAGACAACCGCGCTAAAGAACCATAGAGCAAGGGCAAACCCACAAAACTTACCGGACGTAAAGTGTCATCAACCACCCTAAAACTGCGCGGTCGAACAAGAACCCCCTCAGGGACATTAATTGGGCTTTTGGCTATAAGACTACCAGTTTCAGCCCATAATTTGCTAAAATAATAATTAGCAGTTTCATCCGGCGAAGACCATTTGACAAAACCAGGCCGCTGGATACAATATGGATAAGCACTAGTGCCCACGAAAAACAAACCCCCGACGATAATTAGAAAAGCGCTAATAATAGAGGATTTATTGAGTTTTAGTAATTTCATCATGAAAATATTAACATATTTCAAACAACCGTCAACAATTTTATTGATTATTAACTTAATCAGTCTTTGGGGAACAATTGTTTACTGGTTCTATGGCTTAAATTGGTTAGGACAAATAACTACTCTGGCATTAACAGCCCTAACCCTATTTATTATATACCGAAAACAGCCACAAAGCAAAACAAAAATATCTCTTAGCCACCCAAGTTCTAAAATAAGTTGGTTGATACTTATAGCTATAGTAATAACCATCATCTACCTGTTAAGGCAAAGGACCACCCTGCCCCTCCTGTCTCCATGGACTCAAGTTAATCGATACTTTTGGCTAAGTTGCTGGCTGATTGCTATTGCTGGTTTAATAACCATTAAGGCTAATAAAAAAATATCCACTCTCACAATTATCGCCTGGTGGCTATTAATTTACGGAATAGCCAGCTGCCTATATTCTACGGCTTATGGCTTTGACCCCTTTATTCACCAAGCCGCCGAAAAAACCATTGTTGCTCAAGGCCAAATTAGTCCCAAAACACCATATTATTTAGGCCAATATTCATTAGTTATTACTATTCATCATTTAACTGGTCTAGCTATTAGCTCCATTGAGCGCTGGCTTCTACCCCTCTTAGTGGCTTGCTTCCTGCCATGGTTTATCATTGAGTGGTTTAAACAAAATCACCGCTCAGAACAAGTTGGCCGTTTAGCTACTTGGCTATGGCCAATATTTAGCTGGCCCATATTCATTGTTACTGTCCCACAAAATTGTGCTTATTTCTTGCTTGTTATTACTATTATGGCCGCCACCTGGCCTAATAAATCCCCTCTTCTTATTTGGTCTTCAGCTTTAGCTAGTTTAGCCTGCCACCCCCTTGCTGGTTTACCAGCCATAACTATTGCCCTACTAAGCAGTCTACCTCAAATCCGACAACATTGGCAAAAAATTATTAAGTGGTTAGCAGTGGCTCTAACAGCATTAGTTCTCCCCCTTTCCTTGTGGCTAACAAATTGGCAACACACTAAAAAATGGCAATTAGGAAAACCGCCAATTAATACTTTTCTTGCTAGCTTAAACCATGTTTTTACATTTTCTCATTTATGGCCCAATCAGGAACACTGGCTCCTTAATTTAATTTATGGATGGCAAGCCTGGCAACCAATAGTTGCCATAATACTTATTTTAACCGGCTGGTATTTATTAAGAAACAATAAAACTGTTTGGACCTCAATTCTTAAATCTCTCAACCTATCTTTAATTATAGCTATAATTTTTACAAGCTTGATCCCCTTTGATTTCGTGATTGACTATGAACGCTATAATTATTTAGCTAGATTCTCATGGCTAGCCATAATTATTAATTTACCGGCTGCATTTATGGCCTTCGGTTTATTAGCTAAAAAATGGCTAGATAGTCATTATAAAAAAATAATCTGGCCAATTATTATTGCCCTTACTGCCTTAATAATTTTTAGCCTCTATCTCACCTATCCCCGAGATGACCGCTATTCTCATGCTCAAGGCTTATCTACCAGCCAAACCGATTTTCTGGCAGTACAAATAATTGAAAATCAAGCTAACGACGACTATATTGTATTGGCTAATCAGCAAGTTAGCGCTGCTGCCCTGGCTCAATATGGTTTTTATACCGGAAAACATCAACGTTATCTTCAAGATGATATTTTCTATTACCCCATACCCACCTCGGGTATTCTCTATCCCTATTATTTAAAAATGGTCAATGATTATCCCTCACGGCAGACCATTGCTGAGGCTGCCAAACTAGCCGGCGTCCATCAAGCTTATTTTGTGCTTAATGACTATTGGTATGGATTTGAAAAATTAGCCGAGGAAGCAGCTGCTGAAGCTGATGAAATAATAAAAATAGCCAATGGGGCAATTATTATTTTTGTCTATAAAAATCTCTAACTAATATTTTGTAAAATTTTAGTAAGATAATCATTAGGCGTCATCAGCTCAACTCCTTCCCCTGCCGGCCAATAAGTTAATTTAGCTGCGGCTAATGATAATTGTGACCAAGCATTAAAAAGACTGTTTAAATTACCAGCTTCAAAGGTTAGATAGCCAAGGGCCTCGGCTAATTCTTTAGCTCCTCCATGGCTAACCACCACAGCCAAAGAACCCGAAGATGCTGCCTCTAAAAGAATGGTTGGCCAGTTTTCGTAACAAAAAGAAGGCACTATTAATACATCCGCCATTTTTAATTGATCAAGCACCATATCATGTTCTAAGCGACCCATTAAACGTAAGTGGTTATCTAAACTGGCTTCACGGCTTAAATAAGGCAACAGCGGCCCATCACCAATAATCGTTAAACTAGCTTCAGGAAGCCCGGCTGCTAATAATAATTTGTTAAAATCTGACCATTGTCCCGCTAGCCAATCAATGCCCTTGGCTGACGTGAGCTGACCAACAAAAAGTGCCTGACGTAATTGATTGGGTAGTCGATAGGCTGAGGATAAATGTATTTTTAGGGGATTACCTAATTTTAGCCAACAATTATCTTTTAACCAATTATGATGTTGATAAAAATCCATAAGCCACTGAGAGGGACTAATTAAAACCTTAGCCGGTTTTAGCCAGTATTCTGTTAAAGTTTTATAACCCTTCGCTAACCAGTTATTAACTAACGCCTCTTCTTTCCCTAAAAGCAATAAACCACTAGGCTGAAGATACTGGACATCATGAACTACTTGAACACTGGGGATGCCTAAGCGGCAGCACAGATGATGGACTTGAAAGCCTAGGCCGGTTAAATTATTTAGCACTACTATGTCTGGTTTAAACTTTTTTAAAATTTTCCGCCACCTAAAATAGTTCCTAAAACCTAGCCAATCAGGTAAATGCCATATAAACCTCCGCCACTGGGATATATTAGATAAGTTGTAATAATTACTAGACCAATAAACTGTCTGGTATAAACTAGATTGATTCCTTATTTCGTTGATCTTATGCCCCCCAGGAGCCAAGGCCGCTACTATCACTCTGTGGCCTGCTTCAGACCAAGATTCAGCCAAGTAACGCACCATTTCTTCGGCTCCTCCCCGCTCATAAGGATAACAAACATTATTAGCCAATAAAATTTTCATAATCACTTTTTTACTGTTGCTCCATTATTTTATGATAAATTTTTACTAGGGAACTAGGGGCTGAGCTGGAAAAATACTCAATCGCTCTTTGCCGACTTGCTTGAGCCATTCTTTTTAATGTTAAATCGTCCGCCAACAATTGATGAATTTTATCAGCTAGGTCATCTACATTATTGGGCTCAATTAAAAGGCCATTATGTGGCGGATCAATGACCTGTCTAACACCTGGTAGGTTAGACGCTAGGCATGGCAGACCGCTCGCCATTGCTTCTAAAAGCACTAAACCAAAAGCCTCACAACTATTGATTGAAGGTAAAACAAATAAATCAGCTAAATTATAAATAGCTGGCAATTTATTCTGTTCAACCTTGCCAATAAAAACAATGTCTTGAGCTAAACCCAACGTTTGAGCCATTTTATAATACTTATCTCGCAAATTACCCTCTCCAACAATAATGCCCTGGCAATAATCTGCCCCAGCCGTAGTTTTCACTTTAGCTAAGGCTGATAATAATACTGGCACCCCTTTAAAATAATGGGCTCTGTCTAGTCCTCCTACCATTAAAATAATAGGCACTCCGCTTTTAAGGCCATAGCCTTTTAGCAGTTCTTGATCCTTAGGACGTGGCTGAAAAAGATTAGTATCTACGGTAAATGGTACAATAAATAATTTATCATCTAAACCATTTATACGGCCAGCCGATGAATGGCGCCAATAATCTAAGGATGCACAAGTAATGGCTTCGGCTTGGGTAAGTAATCTCTTTAAAAATAATTTCTGCCAAATTTTAAATATCCACCCTTTCCAACCGCCAGCCCGCGAATCCATGTGGTAATGAATAACTAACTTAGTATGAGGATATTTCTTTTTAAGATGCCAGGCCAAGGCATCTGTCCCATAAAATGGATAATGCAAATGTACTATATCTGCTGACTGCCATATCTTCTCTAGACCCTTAATAATCGCGGCATTGCCAAATCGTAGCCAGCTATGACTATACCTTACTAAATATAAATCACTCAATAGTGCTACTTCCTGTGGGCCATAGTCAGGACAAACTATAGTAATATCAGCCGAAGGGTCAGCTAGGGCCAATCTCTCCACCATCTCTTTTACACTATTGCCCATTCCTCCCTGATAAGGGGGAAAGGTGCAGACTAAATGGACAATCTTCATTGGTTATTTTTTACTTTCTGTTTTATTATTCTGAATTGGTTCTAAGGGCTTTTGCTGAGCTATTAAGCTCACTAAAGTAGTTAATTGGCGGTCTATTTTTTCTAGCCTTAAACGCAAACGAAAAACAAGATACAGCAAAAGAGCAAAGCCGACATAAAGCAAAACGTCGATTCCACTCCCCGAGAAGCCTAACCTTGCTACTAATTTATCAACATCGTCTAACATTAAAATAGCTATAGCCGAAAGTAGCCAGAAAATTAGCCAGAAAAAAAATTCTGTCCACGATAATCGCCGCTCATGCTGTTGCCATAATAGCTTAGCCAGAAAAAAAACAATAATAATTAAAGCCAAAACTTTTTGCAACATATAATAAAATTATTTAAGAAAACGCCCTAAAAATAAATCACCGATAATCTTCCAGCCACCAGACATTTTTTGTCCAAAATTATTATAATGGACCGTTACCCCCACTTCTTGATATTTAATTTTTGCCAGCCGAGTAAGCCATAAAATCTCTGAACAATGGGCCATTTTATCTTGCCGCCAATTTAATTGACGCGCTGCTTTGGCAGATAAAGCCCGAAAACCATTTTGCGGATCACGTACCCGCACTCCTAAAAACACTAAATTAAATAAACGAGCCAGTGGCAGTACAATCCTCTTTTTTAAAAATGGAATATTATTCTCCTCCCTTAAAAATCTAGAACCAAATACGGCCTCTACTTGTCCTTGAATTATGGGGGCGATAACCTGGGGAATATCCTGAGCGGCAAATTGACCATCAGCATCAAAATGAACAATAATATCAGCACCAATATTTAAGGCATATATTGTCCCCGTCCTTAAAGCCGCACCCTGTCCCCGATTAATAATATGAACCAAAACAATAGCGCCAGCCGATCTTGCCAAACTCCAAGTCTCATCTTCTGAGCCATCATCAACCACGATGACCTCATCAACATATTTTTTAACTTCCTGTACAACATTACAAATAGTTTTCGCTTCATTCCGTGCTGGTATGACACAGACTACTTTCATAATTTACCAATTAGTCGGTAATTCTTTTATGGTCTTGCTAGACCTTAAATCTGCTATGGTCTTATCTAATCCATGGTCTAGATTAACTATAGGCATCCAGCTAAGCTGCTCTCGAGCTAGCGTAGTGTCCGGTAAATTAAGTTCCGTCATAAATAACAACCTGTCTCCATGGATAATTTTAGATGATGATCTGGTTTTTTGAATAATTTTTTCTGCCACCTCAGTAAGCTTAACATTAATCTCCGACCCAATGTTTACTGGACCAGCTAGTTCGCTTTGCATTAGCTTTAAAACACCATCAATAGCATCAGACACATAGCATAAAGATGAGGTAAAATTTTCATCACCATTAATAACTAGATCCTTATTATCTAAAGCATTAACTACAAAGTCAGGAATCATGTGGCCTTGATTAATCGGCATTCGTGGACCATAAATTCGAAATAACCGCACCATCTTAGCATCCAGACCATAATAATCTCGATAAGTATTAACTATGGTTTCAGCAAAACGCTTACCTTCATCATAGCAAGCTCGCTCGGAAATTTGATCCACTATTCCCAAATCTGTTTCCGCTACTTTATTGCCACCATGTACTTCACGAGTACCATATACCACTGAAGAAGAAAAATGCATAAACTTCGCTTGATATTGTCTAGCCATTTCTAAAGCATTAATCACCGCCACTGAATTGGCTAATAAACTAGCTATCCGATTCTGCATAAAATCAATGGGTGACATTGGACAGGCTAAATTATATATCTCCTGGATACCTTGAAATTTAACCTTAAAACGATTTAATTCTGGTATGGCTAATAAATCTAAAGGCTCGCTCATGTCGTGGCGAATAAAAATAAAATCAGGATTAGCTAAAAGATGATCAATGTTGCGTTCACTACCACCTAAAAAATTATCAATGCAGATAACCTTGCTAGTTTTAATTAGTTCATCACATAAATGCGAACCAATAAAACCAGCACCACCAGTAACTAAAACATTTTTTTTATCAAAAATTTTTTGCACGGCCATATAATTATCAATTAATAAATTGTCTACTTAAATTAAGAGGAGCAATATTAACCCCACTGCTAGATAACGGATTATACACATACCACGACTTACGGAGCTCACCATCTACTTCAAAAACCCGTACATGCGGTCCACCACCTGGACCCGCAGCCGTCATAATCTCCATTAGCCCATCTCCATCAATATCACTTAAAGCCACAGCCAAGCCTTTCTGAAAATTATTATTATAGGCAAGAAAACTAGAAATCATTTTAGCACGACCATCAAAAATTCGCACCTCGGGTAAACGACCAGCGCGGGGAGATACTACAATTTCATCACGATTAGCTTTAGCTCCATAGTCAAAATTGCCAGCAAAAACTTCAATGCCTCCACGAAAGCTTGATTCATAGGCCATAAATTGTCCTAAAACTTGTCCTTTACTATTAAAAATCCGTACATGCGGTCCACCACCCTTACCAGCCCCAGTAATAATCTCCATTATGCCATCACCATTAATATCTCCGGTGGCCACACTAACACCACCCCTAAAATTAGCATCATAAGGCCTAAACTTATATTTTAATACTCCTTGAGCGGTAAAAACTCTTACTTCATTAGTGGCTCCATGGCCGGTGCCAACAATAATTTCCCCGGCTCGATCATTGTCTACATTACCAATAGCCACTCTAAGGCCAGCTGAAAAGTCTTTGCTAAAAGCAATAAACTGTCCCACTAATTTACCTTTATAATTAAAGATCTTAACCGCTGATTGACCTTTTTCATCGGGCACTACCACTATTTCTGGTGCACCATCACCATCCAGATCACCGCTGGCGACTCTCAAACCATAAGGAAAATTAGTCCCAAAAGCATAAAATTCTCCTATGGTGTGGTTATCAGAATCAAGAATTTTAACCGGCTGGCTGCTAGAACTTGCTGGCGCCACCAAAAAACGACTCACTCTATTAGATAATTGTAAGGAGGCATCATTAATAGCGGAGGCAATATTAAGCCGCCCTCTCCCTAATTGACCCAAATAATCCATATTCAGCCGGGTTATATCGTCAGCATTATTTAATAAAACTTGAACTACTTGATCTCGTTTTAAACTAGGATTTTTCTCCATAATTAAAGCTAATGCACCACTAACCATTGCCACTGACACTGAGGTCCCTGACCAATAACCATCATAATATTTATTGAGCAACCGACCATTAATTTGTTGATTAGGGCTATAAACCACGGTACTAAAAATACTCACCCCTGGTGCCGCGATATCTACGCAACGAGCACCATAGCTAGAAAATTTAGTCTTTTGATCTAAGGCATCGGTAGAGGCTACACCAATAACCATATTCTTACCTCCATCAAGACAAGCTGGATACATCGGCAATTTATCCAAAGAATGGCCATAGCCCCCTGATTCTTCATTGCCGGCTGCGGCTACAACAATTACTCCAGCTTTATATGCTCTTTCTATGGCCTCAGCTAAACTCTGACTATAATTATAGCCAACAAAACTTAAATTAATAATATCAGCTCCATTATTAATGGCATAATCAATGGCCTGAATAATTCTAAAAGTATCTCCTACTCCTCGATCATCTAAAGCCTTAAGGGGCATAATTTGAGCCCGCCAAGTGACCCCCGCCACTCCTGCCGCATTATTACCCATAGCGGCAGCGACACCAGCAATAATTGTTCCATGAAAAACGCCCTCTTCAGTAAAGCCAGGCTGAAATTTAGGATTGGGATCTGGAACATTATTAACAAAATCCCAACCGTTAACATCATCAATAAAACCATTACCGTCGTCATCTTTTTGGTTATTAGGTATCTCACGATTATTAATCCAAATATTATCTTTAAGGTCAGGATGATCAATCTGGACCCCCGAATCAATGATAGCAATAACAATATCCGGGCTTTCTCTTTGTTCCTCCCAAGCAATAGGGGCTTTAATTTTGGTGAGATACCATTGATTATTATAATGACTATCCGACGGTGATAAGGCTATTTTGTATAATTCATTAGCCTCAGCCTTACTGCCAATAAATAGGGCCAGTATAAAAATAATAAGGCTACTAAATATTTTATTTTGAATATTTATTAAATTAAGGCGAGTCATGACTTTTCTTTAATATCTCTAAAGTTTGAGCTGCCGCTTGAGACCAACTAAACTTAACGGCTCGCCTAAGACCGGCTTGAGATAATTGACGACGTAAGACAGCATCATCGGCTAACTGCTTCATTTTATCTAAAAGTTCATCTTGATCGGCTGGGTCAAAATAAAGCGCAGCGTGAGCTCCAATTTCTGGCAATGAGCCAACTCGACTAGCTAAAACTGGCACACCGCAAGCCATAGACTGGATTACTGGTAAACCAAAACCCTCATACCACGAAGGATAAATAAAGGCCATAGACTGCCGTAATAAAACCGGCAAATCTTGCTCCGGCACCCATCCTAGCTCTTTGGCTCGCCCTTTAATGATAGGGTCGGCTAATAAATTATTAATGGGGGCATAATCGTGGCTCCGTTGACCGGCTAATACTAACATGGTTTTATCATTAGGTCTTGCTTGGCAAAAATTACGAAAAGCATTAAGAAGACCAACGATATTTTTTTTGCTTTCCAGCCGGCCAATATATATAAAATATGGTTTCTCTAAACGATAATAATCTAGTATCCGGCTATCCGCTGTCCTATCAACAACGGGATGATATAACGCCTTATCATAACCATGATAAACTACCGAGATCTTGTCTTCTTGGGCCATTAAAAAATAGCGGAATATCTCTTGTTTAGTAAAATTAGATACTGTAATAATCTGTTCAGCTCGCGACAATGCAAACCTAGTAGACCATCGAAGATGAAGCCGCTCATAATGGCTATAAAATTGAGGATAAATCATAAAAGCAACATCATGAATGGTATTGACCATTTTAGCCCTTGAAAACAAAGGTAAGGTATGGGCCGGTACAAATAAAACATCGGGCGGTCTCATAACCATCTCCCAACTTAATCGACCTAGTGTCCAAAAACGTCTAAATGGCCAATGCAACACCATCTCTTTACAATTAGAATGCTCCCTACATAACCTCGCCAAATCATCCTTAAGCGGTTTATCACTATATAGAATATAATCATTATCATGATCCATCTCTACTAAATTTTTAATAATATAGTAGGCATACCACTCTACTCCAGTTTTATGGTCACGATTAGCTCGTGAAGCATCAATACCAATAATCATATTATCTGGTAGCAAAAATAGACCGTTTATAGCTATCTAAATTCTCTAAAGCCATACCCGTGCCTTTGGCTACAGAAGCCCAAGGATCTTCTGCCATAATAACCGGCACATCGGTGGTCCTAGATATTAATTGATCTAAATTTCTTAACAAAGCAGTTCCCCCACTTAACACTGCCCCCTTACTCATAATATCAGCAGCTAGCTCGGGAGGTGTCTCCCGTAAAATATTTTTAGCCGCCCCAACAATAGCCTCCAGCTCATGCTGAATAGCCTCAGTAACATCATCAGAAGAAATAGTAATAATCTTGGGTAACCCAGTTAAAATATCCCGCCCTTTAATTTCCATAAATAATTTATCTGTTAAATAAAGTGCACTACCAACTCCAATTTTAATCTCTTCAGCTGTCCTTTCGCCAATAGCTAAATTATATTTACGACGGACATATTCAATTATGGATAAATCAATTTTATTGCCACCTACTCTTACTGATATAGCCGTCACAACACCCCCTAAAGAAATTACCGCCATTTCTGCTGTACCGCCACCAACATCAATAATCATATGGCCTGACGCTGACCCTACTGGAATATCGGCACCAATAGCCGCGGCGACTGGCTCTTTAATTAAATAAGCCGCCCGAGCGCCTGCCGCTAAAGTAGCATCAACAACCGCCCGCCTCTCAGTAGAAGTAATACTAGCCGGCACGGCCACCATCACCTCAGGCCTAAATAAATGAATACCACCCAAGGCTTTATTGATAAAATAGCGAAGCATTATTTCTGTAGTATGATAGTCGGCGATTACTCCATCTTTTAATGGCCTTATAGCCATAATACTATCAGGGGTACGACCTAACATGTCTTTTGCTTCATTGCCTACTGCTAAAATTTTTTTGTCCGTCATTGATACTGCTACTACGCTAGGCTCATTAACCACAATTCCTTTTTTAGGTAGGTGGACTAAAGTATAGGTAGTACCCAGATCAATGGCAATACGTTTGATAAGCATTAAATAAAAAATTTAGACGATAATAAAACTGGCGAGTAACCTATTTTGAGTATAGCAAATGCGCTTAAAAAATCAATTTTTATCACTCCCAAAAGGCCAATTCTGGAATAAGCTCTAAGTGATACCGTTGTTTAATAGTTCTCTGAATATAACTGATCAATTGATGAGCTTCCTGGGCTGTAGCTCCTCCTCGATTAATTAAAAAATTAGAGTGCTGGGTACTTACCTGCATTGGCCCCACTGCATAACCAGCAAGATTAGCTTGGGCAATAATAAAACCAGCTGCCACCTCCTGACCATTGACTGCTCGAGCAAGCTGGGCGGCTGACCACAATTCTGGCGCCTGTTCCGCTACTTCATCGACTGGTACATTTTTAAACACACAACCAGCGCTAGGAAAAGTAGGGTGGTGTTCTCGTCGATAACGGCGATGGTCTTCAGCTATACTTTCTAAAGATGCACGGTCCGTCGAAATTAAACTAAAGCTAACCGACCAAATTAATAATTCCGGCCGTTTTTTAAAAAGACTATCACGGTAACCAAAATGGCAATCCGCCTTATTAAAAATTTCCAGTTTATTAGTTTGAGTATTATAAACCTCAACTATATTAATATTGTTGGCTATCCATCCACCAAAAGCTCCAGCATTGCCCCGTACTGCACCACCTACTTGGCCAGGAATACCAGCGGCCCATTCTAGCCCTTGCAGTCCTCGCGCCACACAATCACTAACTAATTTACTAAGGCCATAGCCAGCACCAACCTTAACCCCAGCTTCTGAAAAAACTGGCCCATGAGCTGTTAGAGCAATAACCAAACCATTAACCCCTTTATCGCTAATAAGCAAGTTGCTACCACCTCCTAAAATTCTTAAAGGCAATCCTCTCTCTTTAGCCCAGTCCACTACTAGAAATAATTCCTCAAGGGAAGAAAGACGGATAAAAAACTGGGCCGGTCCGCCAATTTTATAAGTTGTATACGGCGCTAAAGGAATATTTTGCTGAATAGCTAATGGCTCATTCATATTATTATTGTGGTGACAGGAGCGCTTGACCCACCCTAAATATATCCCCTGCCCCCATTAAAACTATAACTTGACCTTCGTCAGCAGACTGTCTTAAAAATTCAACAAGCTTTTCCATAGTTAAAAAATATGGCACTTCATTTTTTAAACCAGCCGCCTGTCGTCGTAAAAAAATTTTTTTAGCCAAATCTTGGCCAGAAACAGTCCCTTGTTTTTCTCTAGCTGAACCATAAATTTGTAAAACACCAACCTCGTCAGCCGCCATAAAACTAAGAGCAAAATCATCTAAAAAAGTAGCAGTCCGACTAAAAGTATGCGGATGAAAAAAAACTCTTATCTTAGCGTCTGGATAGCGTTCTCGCAGAGCCTGAAGACTAGCCTTAATTTCTGTAGGATGATGAGCATAATCATCTATAATCACAGCCCCCCTAAAATTACCCAATATTTCTAACCGACGGCTTACTCCTAAAAATTTAGCTAGCCCTTCCCTAATTTTATAAAGCGGTACCCCCAACTCTACACTGGCGGCTAAAACAGCTAAACTATTGCTAATATTGTGTTGACCCAAAAGAACTGTACTAAAATCTCCTAAATCTCCATGATTCTCCACGGCCAATTTGCTCATTTTTTCATGAATTGGACCTTGCTCTTCATCAACCCTTAATTTAACCTTAAAGTACTGCCGTCCATTAGTTAGCTGCAGTCCATAAGCCACATAATCAGCCTCATAATTTAGGGCATAGCTTACTAGCTGGCCCCGACAATGAACTGAAGCTAAACGACGTACTATTGGATCATCATAATTAACAATTAAATAACCGTCAATCGGAATTTTTTTGATAAAATCAATAAAAGCTTGCTCATAATCGGCAATGGTTGGATAAAAATCTACATGGTCGTAGTCAATATTATTTAATAGCACCATCTTAGGCTGTAAATAGCGTAATTTGTTTTGGTATTCATCAGCCTCAGCCACCATTAGGCTGGACTTACCTACCACCGAAGAGCCCTGAAATTGTGGAACATTAGATCCCACTAGAACATTGGGGGATAAACCACTCTGCCATAAAATAAAACCTAGCCAGGCCGAGACAGTAGTCTTGCCGTGAGAACCGGCAACAGCGATTCCATAATATTGATTAAAAATATCTCCCAAAGCCTCAGCATAGGTTATGGTTGGCCGATTACTTAAGGCCCAGGCCACTTCTGGATTGTTTAAAGTATATGCCGTAGAATAAATCACCAAATCAGCAGAACATAAATCTTCGTTGGGGCTAAACCCTGGCAAGATACGAATACCCTCAGTTATCAAAACTGAATCAGTCATAAAGGTATCAGCTATATCGCTGCCCACTACCTCATAGCCACGACTATGCAAAAATTGAGCCAGCATTGTCATGCCTACGCCCTTAATACCAATAAAATAAATTTTTTTAACTGAAGACCAATCCATATTAAAAATACTTTTTAAAAACTTCCAAAATTTCTGCCTCTTGAGCCACTTTAATAACTTTAGACCAATTATGGCCTAGCTCATTTTGTTTATGACTATCTAACAATAAATCCTCAATAGTCTTTATAAGCCCACCATTCACTAGGTCTTCTTCTTGGAGCATAATAGCTGCCTCGCCTTGAGCTGCCACCTTAGCATTATCCAGTTGATGGGAATCTGGCAGGGGTACTAAAATACTAGGTTTAGCTAGGGCTGCCAGCTCAATCATTGTCCCTAGCCCAGCTCGTGCTACCACTATGTCTGCTAATTTATAGGCAGTCATTATTTGCCGATGGTTTAAGAACTCAGCCGAAAAATAACCCTCCTGTTTTATTATCTGCCCCTTACCCCTGCCCGTTATATGAATGATGTCAGCTAGCTGAGTTAATTTGTCTACTTCCCGATATACTGCTTCATTTAAGGCTAGTGCGCCGGTTCCACCGCCCATAATTAAAACCACTGGCCGTTGCTGGCTGATCTTCCAGGGCAATAAAGTTATATCATCAGACATAACCGCCAGCTCAGGACTAACTGGCGCACCCAGCCAGACAGCCTTAGATCCATAATCTTGAAGTGACTTAGCAAAGGTTACCACAATACAATCCGCCGCCTTGGCCATTAATTTATTAGCTAAACCAGGACGATAATCTAACTGTTCAATTATTAAAGGAATGCCTAAAATTTTAGCCGCCCAAGCTATGGGTACACTAACAAAACTGCCAGCGCTTACTACTAGTTTAGGCCGATATTTTATCAACAAATATTCTCCTTGGAAAAATCCGCCAATTATTTTAATAATGTCAACAATATTGTGCCAAGACCAATAACGACGTAATTTACCGGCAGCCACAGCCACAAATGGTATCTTGACCTCCTCTACCAACTGACGTTCTGGCCCCTTGGCTGTTCCCAACCATATAAAATGAACCTCTTTATCGTTATTGCTAATAATTTCTGCTATAGCTAATAATGGTGTTACTGAGCCAGCCGTTCCACCGCCAGTTAATATTACTAATTTATCATTCCCTTTACGATAATTCATGGATTTAACTTTTATAGGATAAATCGGTCTGACTAGAGATATTTGCTAAAATACCCAGACTCAACAATACAGCAATAAGCGAACTGCCGCCATAGCTTATGAGCGGCAAAGTAACCCCAGTCATAGGTAAAAGATTAAGAATACCTCCCAGATTAATAAGAACTTGGATTAATAAACCCCCGCTAAGTCCAATAGCTAAAATTTGACCATATCGGTCTGGCGCCGACCGAGCCACCATATAGCCGCGATAAAAAATTAAATAATAAAGACCCAAAAGAATTAAAGAAAACCACCACCCTAGCTCTTCAGCAATAACAGCAAAAATAAAATCGTTTTGCACTTCTGGCAGATAAAGATACTTCTGCCGGCTCTCTCCCAGTCCCCGTCCCCAAAAACCACCTGAACCCACGGCAATAAGAGACTGATTTACCTGATAACAACTTTTATCTGGACTATAGCCGGGCTTTAGCACGCACAAAAAACGATCTTTCTGATACCCACCCTTAATAAATATATAAGCGGTAAACATTATCAGCCCTAATAATGATATATAAATTACCCATTTTCGGTTACCACCGCCTACCAAATAAATCAAAATACTGGTAGCTACGATGATAACCAAAGTTCCCAAGTCTGGTTGAGCTAAAATTAAAACACTAACCGCCATAAGCACCAACCAAAAGATTATATTTAATCGTTTTTTTTCTCCTTCTTCTTGACTAAGGGCTAATCTAGCCATCAAAGCAGATAAATACAAAGTCAGCGATAGTTTTACAAATTCAGACGGCTGAAGAGAAAAACCAAAGATATTAAGCCACGCCACGGAACCGGCTCGTTCTTTAGCCAAGGGTGTAAATATGGTAAGCAAAAAAGCAATAGTAACTAATAAAATGAAACCTCCTAATTTTTGCCAGCGATGATAATTAATGCGGCTTAAAACATAAAATCCCAGACCGCCAATAATTAAAGAAAATAACTGCTTTTTTACCCAATAATAAGCATCTCCATAACTAGTATAAGCCACTACTGACGAAGCACTGGCCAAACAAAAAAGCCCTATACAACATAGTAATATAACTCCAATCGTTAAAAAACGATCAGGACGATGACGAACTAGACTAGGCTTCCCTTTGACTGGTGGGCGATTTTTTACCACTGTTACATTTTTTTTAGAGCTAGAACGCATCATGACTTTAACTTACCAGCTATGATCCAGTAAGAATAAACAAACACCCAAAGCCCCGCTAACAGCAGCAATAACCCAAAAGCGCATTACTATTTTTGGTTCAGACCATCCCTTGGCTTCAAGGTGATGATGAATGGGGGCTGAAAGAAAAACTTTACGGCCATGGCGTATTTTTTTAGATAAAACCTGGATAATCACTGACAAAGATTCAATTACAAAAATCAAGCCAATAATCGGCAAAATTAAAGCTGTATTAGTCAACATAGCTATTACTCCCAAAGTAATGCCCAGGCTCATTGAGCCAGTATCTCCCATATAAAAACGGGCTGGATTAATATTAAACCACAAAAAGGCCAACAAAGCACCACTAATTACTCCGCAAAAAGCCGCTAGGTCATAACGTCCGGTTAAAAAAGACAATACACCATAAACCATAAAACTCCCAAGTAAAGTACCGCCAGCTAAGCCATCAAGACCATCCGTTTCATTAACTGAAAAAGCAGTACTAACTATGACTATAATAAAAACTGGAATATACCACCATCCTAAATTAAAATTACCCAAAAAAGGAACATGAAAAGTGTCCCAGTCTAATTTAAAATAAAACCACAAAGCCCCTACCAAAGCAATTCCGGTATAAATTAATAACCTAGCCTTTACTGTTAATCCTCCGCCACCTTTTGTACCTAGCCCGCGAACATCTAGCCAATCATCAAACAGGCCCACTAAAGCAACTAAAACTAAAATACCCAAGGGTAAATAAGTTTGGCTACGACTTAAAAAACTAAGCTTTCCTAGCCAAAAATCAGGCCATAACCACTGAATTAAGGCTAGTCCTAGGGCAAAGATAAGGGTGGTTACCCAAATTAACACTCCGCCCATGGTTGGTGTGCCACTTTTAGTAGCATGTAATTTAGAAAATATCGGAGTAGAACCATTATTGCGAATAGTCTTGCCCAATTTATGACGATATAAAAAATTAGTTAATAACGGCGTCCAGGCTATGGTAAAAATAAAAGCTCCTGCTGATAATAATAGCAACCGAATGATATAAAAATCTGTCATACAATTAATAAAAATTAATGAATAATAAACTGCCTAAGGCCACATTAACCAAAGTTGACACTAACAAAGTACCAATTAAAATTACCAGACGCAATTGTCTTGGGGCGGAATAATGAACCAACGGCAGAAAACTATTTAAAGCTATAGCCACAGTTAAGCCTAACGGCAACCAGTAAATCATGGCTGGACGGCCTATAAAATCAATGCCGAAGTGAACATTATAATGGAGAATCAATAATTTACTACCCCCTAAAAAATATAATACACTAGCCATAACCCAACTACCTAGCCATAAAATTCCATTAATAATAACCATAACTCGCCCGATCCATTCATGCCATATATCTAACCAGACTACTTGCCAGGCTTGACCTGTTATATAAAAATAATTAATAATTTTAGATAGAAATAACTTCATAATATCATATCGTCAAATTAGCAGATAAATGGCTCAGCCGCTGTACGATGGGCGGCAATTGTTCAAGAACGTAATCAATTTCAGCTGAAGTGGTCCATCTTCCCAAGGAAAATCTTAAACTATAATGTGATATCTCAGGTGTAATACCCATAGCTAGCAAGGTGCTAGACGCTTCTAGGTTGCCAGCAGCACAAGCTGAACCAGTAGAAACAGCAATACCCACTAAATCTAAAGCCAAAAGCACTGATTCCCCCTCCACCCTCATGATAGAAATATGAGCATGGGCTGGACTGGCTTGTGATAAATCAGTATTAACAACCACCCCGGGCACTTGGTGAATAAGGCCATCAACTAGACGCTGACGCAAACCACTGATGCGTTTAATTTCCTCTACTTGCTGGTCAGCAACTAATTCTAGCGCCTTAGATAATCCCACAATACCGGGTACATTAAGAGTGCCGCTACGACGATTGTTTTCCTGATGGCCACCTAGCTGGATCGATTTAAGCGGTGTCCCTGATCGAGAATATAATACCCCGATACCCTTAGGACCATAAATTTTATGTCCGGAAAAACTCAGCAAATCACAATGGAGATGGTCTACATGACAATCAAAATAGTTAATAGCTTGAGTGGCATCAGTATGAAAATAAATATGAGGTAGCCGTCGTGCCGAATCAGTACCTATATGAGGCTGTGCTGCTTCACGAGTCTTATTAATTTTTTTTAGCAATTCTCCAATTTCTCTAATGGGTTGCCTAGCTCCAGTTTCACTATTAACATAAATTACGGAAACTAAAATAGTGTTGGGTTTAATTAATCTCTCTACACTACTAACTTCAACTATGCCCCGACTATTAACTGGCAGCCAGCTAACCTCTATCCCTAATTGTTCTAGTTGACGAGCTGGCTGACGCACTGCATCGTGTTCAATACTAGACACAATAATATGAGGCCTGACCGAAAAATTATCAGCTTTCAAACCAGCAATAAGTCCCATAATAGCTAAATTATCTGACTCAGTAGCCCCTGAAGTAAAAATGATTTCTTGGGGCTGAGCACCTAAAAAGTCTGCTACTACCTGACGTGATTGATCCACTGCCGCCTGAGCTGCTTGGCCATAACTATGAAGAGAGGCCGGATTACCAAAAACTTGGCTAAAATAAGGCTTCATCGCCCTATAAACTGCCGGGTCAACTGGTGTTGTTGCGCTATAATCTAAATAAACTTTCATAAAATTAAACTACTGCTACTTGTTTAATATCAGGTAATCTAGAAATAAGCTCAGCCTCAACTCCCTCTTTAAGGGTAAATTCCATCATCGGACAATGAGCACAGTGTCCTTGAAACTCCACACTTAAAACTCCAGTTAGTGGATTAAAATCGACTAACCGGATATCTCCCCCATCTAACTGTAAACTAGGCCGAATTTCTTGCTCAATAATCTTTTCTAATTCGGGCCACCAACTTATTTGTTTAGTATCTATCATAAATATTTAATCATTAGTTAATAATACTTTATTAGTATGATTATTTTACAGCACCTTTCGTTTTTTGGCGATAATTATCAATCGCCGCATGCAAGGCATCAACACCTAACATCGAACAATGGATCTTTGCTGGCGGCAATCCCCCTAAATCATTAACTATTTTATCTTTAGTTATTTTATAAGCCTCATCTAGCGTCTTGCCTTTTACTAATTCAGTTAAAGCTGAAGAAACAGCAATAGCCGCAGCGCAGCCCAGGGTTTCAAACTTAATATCTTCAATAATTCCATTATTGATTTGCAGATAAATTTTCATAATGTCGCCACACACCGGATTGCCTACTTGTCCCACCGCACTCGGTTTATCTAAAACACCCTGGTTGCGTGGATGCTGAAAATGATCTATTACTTTTTCACTATATAACATATATAATTTATTAATCTATTTAGTAATAAATATTCACTTCAGTTCCTATATCTACTCTATCATAAAGATATTTCGCTGGTCCAATACCTAACCTAATACAACCATGCGATACTGGCTTGCCTAGATGATCGGCTCCTTCCCGATAGCCATTGGGCCAAATGGGTAACTCATGAATACCAAATTGGCCGTGGTCTAATCCTAACCAATAAGGCATCCATAAACCGAATGGTTTTGACCAAGCCTTAGGATATTTATTAACAACCGTAAAATGTCCTTTAGGCGTTGGCGTTCCGGGCTTACCAGTCGAGACTGGAAACTGCTTAAATTTAACGCCATCTAACCAATAAGTCAATTCCTGCCGACTTAAAATAATATCTAGTCTCATGGGCAGTTTGGCCTTACCAGCCTCCCGCGGGTTGGTGGCTGCCTCAATTTCTTGGCCATCATTTATCCCATCACCGTCAGTATCAGCTACAATTAAATTAGTTCTAAAACGTAACTCCCAAAAATCACTTAAACCGTCACCATCCTGATCATTGTCCGCTAAACTAACTGGTTTAGGATTATGAGGTGAAAAACCAGCTAACAATTCCTCACGATCGCTATAACCATCTTTGTCAGTGTCTCGACTATAAGGATCAGTGCTATAAATATTAATTTCATCCTGATCAGGTACCCCATCACTATCATAATCGGGTAAGTTATTAGCTGATACTGGACTTAAAAATAATAATAGCCAAAATCCTATAAGATAAAATATACGACGCCACATAGCGTCAAATAAAAAATTATAAACAGAACCATAAAAGTATTATAACATATCCAACTCCAGCATTAAATAGACCTATACTGCACCTAGACAAAAAGTCATTTGGCTTGTATGATAATATAAACAATATTCTCATAAATTATTTAATTATGAATAAGGCCGATCAAACGATTAAAATGCCCCCCCAGAATCAAGAAGCTGAAATCTCGCTTCTCGGTTGTCTTCTTATTGATAAAACCGCTATTGTGAAAGTTGTCGATATCATTCAACCTGACGATTTTTATAATGATATCAATGGTCTTATTTTTGGAGCCATGATGGCCCTTTACCAGGACCATGAACCAATTGATTTAGTAAATCTGGCCGACAAACTTAAAACTAAAAATCAGCTAGACACCGTTGGGGGTCGCAGTTATCTTACCAGTCTATTGCAGAGCGTAGCTACTGCAGCTAATGTAGTAAGTTATGCTGAAATTATTAAGCATAAATCAACTCTTCGCCGCCTTATTACTGCCGCCTCAACCATACATGAATTGGGGTATAATGAAGATGACGATCTGGACCAAGTTCTAGATCAAGCTGAACAAACATTGTTCAGCGTCTCTCATCAATATCTTAAACAATCTTTCCAACCAATTAGTAACCTACTCCCTGAAGCTTTTAACCGAATTGATGAATTGCATAAACAAAGCGGCCGTTTACGAGGCCTGCCCACCGGCTTCATTGACTTAGATAAACTCCTCTCTGGTTTACAAAAATCAGACTTAGTTATTCTAGCGTCCCGTCCTAGCGTAGGAAAAACATCATTGGCTATGGATTTAGCCAGACAAACTGCCATAAAAAATCGGGCTAAAGTAGGTATTTTTTCTCTGGAAATGAGCAAAGAACAATTAGTAGATCGCCTCATTTGCGCTGAAGCCAATGTCAGTCTTTGGAAAATGCGGACCGGACAGCTCTCCGACCGTGAAGAAGATGATGATTTCGGCCGCATTAGCTATGCCATGGGGGCCTTAGCCGACTCCTCTATTTATATTGATGACTCACCCAATTGTAATGTCATGGAAATTCGTACTAAATGCCGCCGCCTGCAATCTGAGCATGGATTAGATTTAGTTATTATAGATTATCTTCAATTAATGGAGGGACGAAGCCAGAGGAGCGATAATAGAGTCCAGGAAGTAGCAGAAATTACTCGTTCTCTTAAAGGACTGGCTCGTGAACTTAATGTTCCGGTAGTTGCCTTATCCCAACTATCCCGCGCCGTAGAGCAGACTAAGCCAGCTATTCCTAAGTTAGCCCACCTTAGAGAGTCGGGTTCTATTGAACAAGACGCCGATGTAGTGATGTTCATTTACCGCAAAGCCGCCGACCGCAACTATGATATTGATAGCTTAAATGATTTTGAACGTCATGTGGCAGAAATTCATATTGCTAAACACCGCAATGGTCCCACTGGTAAAGTAATTTTATATTTTGATGAAAATACTGTTAATTTTAAAAATTTAGAAAAAAGCGGCTCAGAGGCCGAATAACAACTAACCTTATGTTTAATAAATTAAAACAATTCAAAGATTTGCGTGACCAGGCCAAAACCATGCAAAGCGCCCTAGCAACTGAAAAAGTTACTGCTGAGAAAAACGGAGTAGTTATAGAGATGAATGGCAATATGGAAGTATTATCTGTAAAAATCAATAAAGACCTAAGCAAAGAAGAAATGGCCAACACCTGCAAAGATGTAGTAAATGATGCTATTAAAAAAACCCAGCGACTTATGGCTCAAAAAATGCAAGACATGGGTGGCTTAGCTAATTTAGGATTATAGGCAATATGGCCTATCCGCCATTAGTGCAACAATTAATACAACTTTTAAGCCAATTACCATCTGTAGGACCAAAAACCGCGGAGCGTTATATTTTCTACCTATTAGAACAAAGACCAGAATTAATTGAACCCCTAGCCCATCACCTTGAACAATTAAATCAAACTCTAACCACCTGCAGTGAGTGTGGGGCTATTACTTTATCTGACCCTTGTCCTATTTGTCGGGATCCCCAACGCTCTACTGCCCTGTTATGTATCGTCGCCACCAATCAAGATCTAGAAGCTATTGAAACTACCGGTAGTTATCCGGGACGTTATTTTGTGCTTGGCGGATATTTAGATACCTTAAACGGCATCAAGCCCACTGACCTACGGCTAGAAACTTTATTACAATATCTCCAAAAAAATAAGAATATAAAAGAAATAATTTTAGCCTTTAATCCTACTATTGAGGGCGAAACCACTGCTTTATATATTCAAAAACTACTCAAAAATAAATGGCCTGGCCATATTAGCCGTTTAGCTCGCGGCCTCGCCACTGGTACAAACTTAGAATATACTGATCCGTCAACCCTGGCTAATGCCTTAAAGTTTAGACAGGAAATAGATTAATTAATGCCATAATTCTTTGGCTCGCCTTTGCCGATGAAAGCTAATCGCAAAACGATGGGCTTCGTTGCGAACTCGCTTTAATAAAAATAAAGCTGGGCTATTCAGTGATAACTGTAAAGGTTGAGACTCACCAGGAAAATAAACTTTATCCAGGGCTCGAGCCGACCTTAAGCCTCGGTCTTTAGCCAAACCAATAACTGGAACATCCCACCCTGCTTGCTTTAATAAATTATATACTGCATTTACTTGGGCTTTAGCGCCATCAATAATAATGAGATCTGGTTTTAGCCAATCATCATGGGCTAAACGTCGCCTAAACATTTCACGAAGTAAGGGTACATCACCCAAATTGGCACTGTCACCACCTAATTTAAAACGTTTATAGTCTGACGGCGATGCCTCGCCATCAACAAAAACTACTAGCGAACCAACGGCTTGTGCACCATATAAATTAGAAACGTCATATCCTTCAATACATCGCGGCGGTTTTCTAATGCCCAATATCTTGCCTAGCTCCACTACGTCGTTAGCATATCTTTCTTCCAGGCTTAAAACACCACTAGTAGCTAATACTTTATTGATTTGCTGTAATTGCCAATTTAATGAAATAATTTTTTGTTCAACAGCAGTCCTGTCTTCTGACTTCAACTTATTATTTAACTCTTGTGTATATTTATCTAATTCAGCCTGCATTCTTTTGACCACTAACTGCTTCTTGCCTTGTAAAAATAAGCTAAGTTGATGAATATTTTTTTGGTAAGCTGATGGAGTAATAAGTTCTTGGCAAGGTCCAGGACATTGACCAAGCTGGTAATATAGACAGGCTCTTTTGGGCATTGCCCGACATGAACGGTATGGCCAAACTTTACGAATAGCCTTCAGTGTTTCTCGAGCAGCTTGCACGCTAGTAAATGGACCAAAAAATTGTCCACTAGACAATAATTTACGGGTTAGATAAACTCTAGGAAAAGTATCAGCGCTAATAGCAATATAAATATAGCGTTTATCATCACGCCAAATAATATTATACTTGGGCTGGTGTTTCTTTATTAAACTAGCCTCAAGCAGTAAGGCCTCAATTTCGCTGTCTGTCTCCTGCCACTTAATAGCCGCAACAGAATCAACCAATTGTTGTTTAGCTGGAGTTAGCTGACGATAATTTTGCCAATAGGATAGTACACGGCGTCGTAAATTAACAGCTTTACCAATATAAACAATCTGTTTAGACTGATCATAAAATTGATACACCCCTGGTCCTAATGGTAAAGATAAGAGTTTAACCTTTTCTAAGTTAAACATACGAGTACCATTCTAGTTTCTGTCACGACTAATAGCTTGTACCGGGCAATTATCTATGGCCTCATCAACACAGGCGGATAACCCTTCTTTAATAACTTCAGCCTTAAAAATATCACCATTAAGCTGAAAATGTTCAGGACATAAGGCAGCACATAACCCACAACCAATACATTTTGACTGATCAACTTTAATCATATACTACTTAGATTGATGCTTCTTCCATCGTCTATGGGCCAAGGACGATTTATTTTCAGCCGGCTTCAATGGATCAACTTCAATTACAATAGAACCGCCAGATTGTTTATCAGATAGCTCAACCATTACTGTCCCTTTTAAAATATTACGACTTATAACAGTACCACTCTCTCCTTCAATCTCCCAGGGACTACCAACTTCTGGTAGCTTTTGAGCTAATTCTTTATAGCCCTCGGCTTCATAGGCTAAACAGCACATCAGCCGACCACAGACACCGGAAATTCTCTCACTGCCACGATGACTCACTCCTTGTATATCCGCTACTTCCGAAGTAATAGACGATAGTTCCGTTAAAAAAGTACTACAACAAAGCGGTCGACCACAGACACCGCGACCGCCAAATATTTTAGCTTCATCTCGTGTACCAATTTGCTGTAACCGAATTTGACGATTAAAATGATGACTCAATAACCGAACTAGCTCACGAAAATCAACACGACCATCAGCAATAAAAGCAAAGGTTAGACGATGACCATCGGCTGAAATAGCTGCGTCTACTAGTTTCATTTCTAGCTGACACTGGTCAATAAATTGCTGACACTCATTTATGGCAGTAGATTTATCAAAAGAGTCAATAAGACGGCAATCATCAGCATTAGCTAAACCTAAAATTTGTTTAGTATGGCCAGCCCAAGCCTGAGCTTGCTCTTCGCTCAAATATTTAAAGCCCAATAAACGACCAATCTCCGTGCCGGTATCTGTAGCTACCAACAAACGATCCCCAATAGAAAACGACCACTCTCCTATTTCACATAGGCTAGCTCTCTCCCAAGGATAAATTTGTACTAATGCTAGTTTCATGAATCATAATTAAAGTTGAAAACGATAATAACCTTCAATAATAGCGCCAGCCAATAGTTTTTCAATCGTTTGCTGTTCGTCTTTAATAAATTCCTGCTTAACTAAACATACTTCGGTAAAATAATGGCTAAGCTTATTCTCTATTATCTTATCAATAATTTCAGCCGGCTTACCTTCTTGTTTCAGCTGCTCACGATAAATTTCTTTCTCCTTCTCTATCTCACTGGCTGGTATTTCTTCAGGGGTTAAATACTTGGGATTAGTAGCGGCAATCTGCATGGCTAAATCTTTAGCTAACTCGCTAGCCGATGGCTTATTAATGGCTACTAGCACCCCAATTGTCCCGCCCCCATGCAAATAAGAAGCCACTGTGCCTTGGCTGCTCAGGGTAGCATAATTACTTAAAACAATTTTTTCACCCATAACCCCACTCCAGTTCTCTACAACCTCTTGGATAATCTGACCATGTATAGTCAAAGCCAGTAAAGACCCTAAATCCTGAACTTTATTATTAACAGCTGCTTCTAAAATATCTTCAGCTAACTGTTGAAATTTATCATTGCGCGCCACAAAATCAGTTTCTGTTCTGAGCTCTAATAAACAACCCCACTGCTGCTCAGGATCAACCCAAGCCTTAATTACCCCTTGATTAGCGGCATGGTCAGCTCGTTTGCCAGCCTTAGCAATGCCCTTTTTACGCAAAATTTCTAAAGCTACATTTAAATCACCATTAGCTTCTAATAAAGCGGCCTTACAATCAATAATACCCGCCCCCGATTGTTCTCGCAGCTTTTTGATCGTGTCCATATTAATATCCATATAGTTTATTGGCTAATTTTACTGCAAAATTAGCCTTCATAATTAAATAATTAAACTATTATTGTTTTTTAGCGGCCACTGATTGTTTAGCCTCACGAGCCGCTTCATGTTGTTTTTTCCCCTCTAAAATAGCTTCCTCCAAAGCGCCAAGAATTAGCTTGACACCCTTTGTCGCATCATCATTGGCTGGTATGGGATAGGCAATGCCCGTTGGATCAGTGTTAGTATCACAAATAGCCACAATGGGAATACGCCGCTTCAGGGCTTCAGATAGAGCGGTTTTTTCTTTTTTTATGTCCCAAATAAAAATAACATCAGGGACTTTTATTAAATTAACCAAACCACCGACCCCTACCTCTAGTCTGGCTAATTCTCGATCAAACTCTAATTGTTCTTTCTTGGTATATTTACTTAATTGACCTGTTCTCTTTTTATCTATAATGTCTTTATATTTGCGGATGGAATTTTTAATGATAAAAAAATTAGTTAAAGTGCCGCCCAACCAATGCTCGGTAACATAGGGCATACCAGTAGACTCAGCTACTTGACGCAGTGGTTCTTTAACTTGATCTTTAGTGCCAACCAGCAAAATATTCTTACCGGCAGCTACTTCTTTAGTAATAAAAGCCAAGGCCTTTTCCAGCTGTTCTTGAGTTTTAGTTAAATCAATAATATGGATTCCCTGTTTTACCCCATAAATATAGGGCTTCATCTTGGGATTCCACTTAGAAGTTTTATGGCCAAAATGTAGACCAGCGGCTAATAAATCAGCCAGGATGAGTGTTTGAGACATAATGTTTCCTTTCAACCGCTGCGTTCTTTACTCATGAGCCTAAATGAGCAAGGAAAAATAGAACGCATGAGTCGTTAATTAAAAA
>Ga0255345_1001725_pt1 | contig 30288 bp, 24 predicted proteins | sample wastewater_treat_6_FD_192415 | JGI IMG/M metagenome (GOLD analysis project Ga0255345, IMG submission 192415) | Wastewater microbial communities from Lulu Island WWTP, Vancouver, Canada - plant20 | ecosystem: Engineered > WWTP > Wastewater > Unclassified | place: Canada: Vancouver, British...
AAAATGGTGTGGGGACATTGTGTACTCCTTCGGTTGTTTTGTTGAAAATCTTATTCTACCGAAAAGAGTCGCAATGTCTCCTTTTTTGTTTCTCAATAATTGCGTTTCGAATTTGAACCCGCGGTCCAGTCGTTATGAGAGTTTCGTTGTTTCATGATTGCACCTTCTGGCAGGATTGCATGGGTGCTTGTGGAGCCGAGCGTAGCGAGGCGGAACAAGTGCCCATGCAATCCTCGGCAAATTCTTTTGGGGTCCGATTCCCCAGTGAGGTATGAGGGCGTGCTTCGTTATAGTGCGTCTTCCAGATCAAAGACAGTTGTTGCGCTTCTCTCAGTGAAGTAAAGTAATTCATTTCCAGAAACTCATCTCGCAAGCGGCTGTTAAAGGACTCTGCATAACCATTCTGCCAAGGCGCACCAGGAGCAATGTAGAGGGTACCTACTTCGGCTTTTTTGAGCCATGTCTGCATTTGCCCGGCGATAAATTCCGAGCCATTGTCCGAGCGGATATGACCTGGCACGCCACGGTGAACCATGAGGTCAGACAACACTCCAAGTACTGCGTCAGCCGTGAAAGAACGCCGCACATCCAAACATAAGTTTTCACGGGTAAACTCGTCCAGGATCACCAGAAATTTAAGTTGTCGCCCATCTACAGTACGATCGTGAATAAAATCCCACGTCCAAACATCATTTCGACCGAGGGCTGCGCGTTTGTCGCAGGCGTTGGATGAATCGCCTATAGCCCGCTTTTTATGCCGCTTTTGCGGCACTTTGAAGCCCTCTTGCTTCCATAGCCGGTGGACACGCTTATAGTTAACCCGCCAGCCCGCACGTCGAAGGCAGACGGTGATATAACGACAGCCACGACGCGGATGCTCCTTAACCAACTGGTGTATTGCCTTCACCAGAATCGAATCATCGGCTCGTTTCTTCGGTATATACCGCTGGGTGGAGCGGTGTTGATCGATCGCAGAACAGGCCCGGCGTTCCGATACCTCGTGGGCGCTTTGGAGCCGCGTAGCGGCATCCCTGCGGCGCGCCGGGCTTAGAAGTTTCCCTCGGCAATGTCCTTGAGCATCGCCTTGTCCAGTTCGGCCTCTGCCAGGAGTTTCTTCAAGCGGGCGTTCTCGAGTTCCAGTTCCTTCAACCGCTTCGCCTCTTCGCATTTCATGCCGCCGTACTGATTGCGCCAGCGATGGTACGTGGCCTCGCTTATTTCGAGGGCCTGACATACGTGTTCCACTAATTTCCCGGCGTTCAGAAGCCGATCTGCTTCGTGAAGTTTCCTCACGATCTGCTCCGGATTGTGACGTTTTCTTTTCGACATCTTCGAGTCTCCTTGGCCCATCGGCCAGTTGGAAACTCTCATTATACATGGACCAGTTTACAGGGGGCACACCACAAAAATGTTTGTGAAATGACATTAAAAGTACAGATACATTTTTAAAGATTGAAGAACACACTCTAAACATTATTATTTCTATGCTTGTACTAAGAAGAAGCTATTAGTAAATGACCATTAACTCACCCCTCTTTCTTTTTAAAGCCTTCGGCGAAGGCGGCGAGGATGATGGCGGGGATAACAGGTGCAAGCCAGATGATACTGAGGAAGGTGTAGTACGTGAAGAGGGTGCCGGCAGAAAAGCAGACATAGAAAAAGAGGGCGATATTAAAGATACCGGGAAGGATGATTGCTGCGAGGATGCCCCAGATGCTCCAGTGCTGCCAGGCGAGGTAAAGCGTGTAGATCTCGTAGTAAATGAGGACACCGCCCCCTGCCAAAAAGAGAATCAGGGCGGCTGCGTGGAAAAAAGTGCCCAGGGGATGCTTCATTGTCGCAGGCTCCTATTCGTCGTCCTCCGGGACTTCATAAAGCTGGCGGAGGCGTTCAAGTTCCTGCTTCGCTTTTTGGATTTCCTCGGCGTAGTCGGGGTTGTTGTATTCGTTGCGGAGTTCGTGGGGGTCTTCCTGCAGGTCGTAGAATTCCCATTCGTCGAGGGTATAGAAATACATGAGTTTGTAGCGTTCCGTGCGGACGCCGTAATGTTTGTATACGGCGTGTACGGCTTTTTCGCCTTCGTAGTAGTGGTAGTAAATGGACTTGCGCCAGTCGTCGGCTGTCTCACCGCGGAGAAGCGGCAGCATACTGGTGCCCTGCATATTGGCGGGGACAGCCGCCCCTGCCGCTGCAAGAAAAGTTACGGCATAGTCGAGATTCTGCACCATGGCATCAATCTCACTTCCCGGTTTGATAACACCGCGCCATCGTGCGAGCAGCGGTGTACGGAGCGATTCCTCATACATAAAGCGTTTGTCGAACCAGCCATGTTCCCCGAGATAAAAGCTCTGATCGGATGAATAGAAAATCAGCGTATTCTTATCCAGTCCGCTTGTCTCCAGATAATCCAGCACTCTGCCCACATTATCATCCACAGAAGCCACACAGCGCATATAGTCCCTGATATAGCACTGGTACTTGAAGCGGACCAGTTCTTTCCCCTGATACTTGCCCGACCAGTATTCCTCATTGCGCGCTCTGTATGCATCCTCCCAGTCAGCCCTCTGTTCCGCCGTCATCCGTTCAAAGATGTCTTTCCATTCAGCGCTTCCTTCATCTTCTTTACGGAAGAGTTTCAGATCAGCGCCGGGCCGCATGGTTTTTTCGATAGTCATATCCTGTTTATGAGCAGCGGTACCGCGGGTGGCATAATCATCAAAGAGTGTCTCCGGTTCGGGGAAAACGGTATCCTCATAGGTACGCAGATGCTTCGGCGACGGCAGCCATTCGCGGTGGGGTGCGTTGTGCTGGACCATCATCATGAAGGGTTTTCCGTTGTCCCGTTCGTGCTCAAGCCAGTGCAGCGCCTTGTCGGTGACCAGGTCGGTCACATAGCCTTCATTGCGCTTCTGCCCCTCTTTGGTAATGAAATCGGGATTGTAATAATCGCCCTGACCGGGCAGAATTTCCCAATGATGAAACCCCGTGGGATCGCTGTGGAGATGCCACTTTCCGAAGAGCGCCGTTTCGTATCCCGCCTGTTGCAGGAGTTTCGGGAAGGTCTGCTGACTGCCATCAAAACGGCTCCGGTTGTCTTTGTATCCGTTTTTATGGCTGAAGAGACCGGTGAGCACCACGGCACGGCTGGGCCCGCAGATGGAGTTGGTCACAAAACTGCTGCGAAAGAGCGCACCTTCTCTGGCGATACGGTCTATATTGGGCGTCGGTGCCACTTCCGCCAGCCGGCCGCCATAGGCGCTGATCGCATTCTGCGCATGGTCATCACAGCAGATCCAGATGATATTGGGCATCTGCTGTGCATGGCAGAGCCTCGGCAGCAAAGCGGCCATTGCCGCCGCAGCGCCGGTCTGCTTGAGAAAAGTACGTCTTGTAAGCATCACTCACTCCTTCTAACTTTTATGACACTGATCCGCTCAGGGGATCATGCATTTCTTTCTGCAGCCGCTGCAGCTGCTCCTGCAGTTCCTTCAATGTTGCGCCATGTTCCGGCACCTCACTAAGATCCTGCAATTCAAAAGGATCTTCCTGCAGATCATAAAGACGGTACCGGCTCACGGTAGGATAATAAATCATCTTGTACCGTTCCCCGCGCACCATCCGCTGCAGCATCATATAAGCACCGTAAATATGGGGGCGCAGGCTGCTTTCCTCTCCGCGCAGCAGCGGCAGCAGACTTCTGAAATCCATGGGTGTTTCCGGAGCCACTGCGGCAAGCTCCAGCAGGGTCGGCACAAAATCCTGCATATATACCAGCGCATCACAGCGCCGGTCGGCAGCGATTCCCGGCCCGCTCATGATCAGCGGCACTTTCATGCTGTGCTCGTACATATTCTGCTTGCCCATGAATCCGTGTGAGCCGATGGAAAGTCCGTTGTCCCCGGCCAGAATAATATAAGTATTTTCCGCTCTGCCGCTCCGCTCCAGGGCATCCAGAATCCTGCCGATCTGCGCATCAAGATGAGTGATAATCGCATAATACTCGCGCAGATGGGTCCGGATCGCAAAAGGTGTACGGGGAAAAGGCGCCAGCCGTTCATCCCGCATATCCGCCGAACAGCCGATTTCATCCTTGTAGGGATAGCCGGGCAGAAAGTTGGGTGGCAGCGGGAGTGCGTCCGCTGTGTACTGATCCAGCCAGGCGTGCGCAGTCTGTCGGGGGTCGTGGGGCGCATTGAAAGCAAGATACATGAAAAAAGGCTCATCGCCTGCTTCTTTTCGGAGGAAAGCGACCCCGTCATCGGCGACTACTTCGCTCCAGTGTTTTCCTCCGGTGAAATAACCGCCCTGTGTTGTATCGGCAGGATCGAAGGGATCAGGCTTTTGCTCTTCCGGCCGCCTGTACTGGCTTTCGATATCGGGTGGCATGCCGGGCCGCTCATGACGTGCCCGCTGAAACACTTTTGCCGGGTTGCAATTCACATGCCACTTGCCTGACATGAATGTGCGGTAGCCCGAAGCCTGCATCCGCTGCGGCCAGAGCTTTCCCGCCGCTGCCTGTTCCGGAAGCGACGCATCGAGAGCATGGGTATCCCAGAGATTTCTGCCGGTCATTACCATGGCACGGCTTGCCATGCAGATGGCTCCATGCCAGCCGCCCTGATTGTAGCAATTGGTAAAGGCGGTACCCTGCCGTACCAGACGGTCAATGTTCGGAGTCCGGATGGCATTACAACCGAGGGCATGAATGGCGTCAGCACGGTAGTCGTCTACGAAAAGAAAAAGGAAATTGGGGCGGGACGACTCGGCAGTTTGCGCTGTTACCTGAAGCAATGCCGGGAGTGCCCCTAAGGACAACGCAGTCTGCGTCAGAAATGTACGTCTGCCACAGGACTCATACATACCGGAATTCCTCACATCTGATTATATCTTCATGCTACTGCATCGACAGGATTCAATCAAATTTTTGAAAAGGTGCCGGTCATATCTGTAATTTTTCCACCTGTAAAATCGCATTTGAAACAACCAAAGAGATACAATAGGAAAAGATTTTTAACGACCATCTCTTTTGAGGAGCCGCTCATGATCAGTTCTCTTCTCGTGCTCACCGCTATGCTTGCCGCACCTGCTCCCTGGCAGATCGCCACTTTCCAGACCGATATCACCATTCCCGTCGGGCATGCCTGTATGGGCGGCGGCGTGAAACCTGCTTCAGAAATCGTTGATCCTCTTTATGCGCTGGGCGTGGTGCTGCTGGGTCCGGAAAAACCTGTCGTATGGGTGACGGTTGACTGGTGCGAAGTGCGCAATGATGCCTATGACCACTGGCGCAGTGCTCTGGCAGAAGCGGCAGGTACCACACCCGACCGGGTTCTGCATACCAGTGTGCATCAGCATGATGCTCCGGTCATCGATTATGCTGCTCAGTCTCTTCTCGACGAGGCAGGGCTTCCTGGCGCTCTGTGTGACAGCGATTTTGCCCGTGCGTGTGTGGAGCGGACGGCAGCGGCTCTGAAAGAAGCATTGAAATCGCCCAGACCCGTAACCCATTACGGCATCGGTCAGGCAAAGGTGAAGCAGGTCACCTCCAACCGCCGGGTCGTTCTCGATGACGGCACCGTCACTTACGGCAGAGGCAGTGCGACCCGAGATCCCAAACTCAGTGAAAAGGACGAGGGTATCATTGATCCCTGGCTGAAAACCCTTAGTTTCTGGGACGGTGACCGGCCGCTGGCGGCACTGAGCGCGTACTCCACCCATCCCATGAGTTATTACGGTCAGGGTGGTGTATCCGCTGATTTTGTCGGGATGGCGCGGGCAAAACGGCAGGCGGAAATGCCGGATGTATTTCAGATGTATTTTACCGGCTGCAGCGGCGACACCACTGCCGGAAAATTTAATGACGGCGCCCCGGAGAACCGCCCCGTACTTGCCGAGCGGATGTATGAGGGCATGAAAGCCGCCTGGGAAAACACCGTGTGTTATCCCCTGGAGCAGGTGATCTTCCGTAAAGCACCGCTTTATCTTGAGCCCAAGAATTTCGGCGGGTATTCGGAAGAAGATGCGCTGGCAACACTTGCCAATGAAAGTGCACCGACTTTTCACCGGAATCTCGCAGCCATGACACTCAGCTGGCGGAAACGTGTCGCCGAGGGCAGAGCGATCGATGTGCCCGCCGTGGACTTCGGTCATGCCCGTTTTCTGATTCTTCCCGGCGAGAGTTTTGTGGGTTATCAGCTCCTCGCTCAGGGAATGAGCCCTCAGGCCCCGGTAGTGGTTGCGGGTTTCGGTGAATGCGCCCCCGGATACATCCCCACCGCTGCCGCCTCTGCGGAAGACTATAATGAAGACAAATGGTGCTGGGTCGAGCCGGGCGCCGAGCCGCTGATTACAGATGCGCTTGCGCTCGCTCTGGACGGACGATAAATAAAAGGCTTCAACTGCCGGGGAGGGTCTTGTAATGGTTCAAGGGCCTGTGCTGGTCGCCGTGGTACTTTTTTCCGTTCTGTTTATAGTGGCAGCAACCGCAAAATTCCGTCTCCATCCTTTTCTGGCGCTCATTGCCGCCGCCTACCTTACCGGCATACTGGCGCATATGCCTCTCACTGAACTTGTCGACACTGTCAATACCGGCTTCGGTAATATGATGCGCCACATAGGGCTTGTCATCATTACAGGCACGATGATCGGCGTGATCCTGGAAAAATCGGGAGCCGCTTTGTGCATGGCGGAGAAGACCCTGTCACTCCTGCGCGGGCGGGCACCGCAGCTTGCCATGTCGCTCATCGGCGGTCTGGTCAGCATTCCTGTTTTCTGCGACTCGGGTTATGTAATTCTTTCAAGCCTGAATAAAGCGGTTGCCCGCCGTGCCCGTGTACCGCTGGCATCCATGTCGATCGCACTGGCAACAGGCCTTTATGCCACGCATACGCTTGTGCCGCCCACACCCGGACCCATTGCGGCGGCAGGCAATTTGGGCGCATCGGATTATTTGGGATTGGTGATCCTCGTCGGATTGGTCGTTTCCTGCTTTGCCATTGCCGCCGGTTATTTCTGGGCAATGCTTGTGGCAGCCCGCTTTGCCATTGAAGGCGAGGGAAAAGAAGAAATCACCGGCGACATCGGGCCAACGCAGAATCTTCCGCCTGTCTTCAAATCCTTCGCTCCCATTGTGATCCCGGTGCTGCTGATCGGGCTGGCATCTGTCGTGCGTTTTTCCTCCTGCCAGAGCACCGCAGCCGGATTTATCCTCTTTTTGGGAACTCCCGTCACAGCATTGCTCATCGGTTTTCTTTTTGCGTTGCTGCTCCTTCCCCGTGCCGATGGAGCCTTGCTTAACGAGTGGGTCAAAGAGGGCGTGCTCCACGCTGCCCCCATACTTCTGATCACCGGAGCAGGCGGTGCCTTTGGAGCAGTACTCAGCGCAACTCCCATCAGCGACCTGGTCAAAGAGCTGGCAGAAGGCGGTCTCCTCGGCGGCCCGCTGGTACTGCTGCTCCCCTTCCTCATTGCCGCCGGTCTGAAAACAGCGCAGGGATCGTCCACCGCCTCCCTCGTCATGACATCGGCACTGGTCGCTCCCTTTCTCCCGACCCTCGGCGTGACCTCTCCACTCCAGCTCAGTCTGATGGTCATGGCGATAGGTGCGGGTTCCATGACGGTATCTCACGCCAACGACAGTTATTTCTGGGTGATCACTCAGTTCAGCGGCATGTCCGTCAAGACCGCCTATAAAACATTGACCCTGGGAACACTGATTCAGGGCATCACTTCTTTTCTTGTTACCTGTTTGCTTTACTGGATATTCGTCTGATCTGTCCTCTATAAAGGATCCGCTTACATGACAGCTGCCTGCAACGCCCGATGTGTCCGGCTTGCTTCTTTTTTTCTGATCGCCCTGTCCCTTTCCATCGGCTGGGGCATTCGCGGCAATTTCGGCCATGAAGCAGGTGCCATGATCGCAGGCGTGCTGTCGGGGATTGCCGTATGCCTTCTGTCCGGCAGAAAAGACTGGCATCCGCGTGTGGCATTCTTTGCCTTTTTCGGCGGAATCGGCTGGGCTTTCGGCGGTTCCATCTCCTATATGTATCCCATCTCTTTTCTTGGCAGCGAGCAGTGGGCAACTGCCGCCTACGGCTTTTTCGCCACTTTTCTTGTAGGTTTTCTATGGGCAGGTCTCGGTGGGATGGGTACGGCGCTTCCCGCTGTTCTGGAACGGGAACGGTTAAACCGCTTTCTTGCTCCGGTGGCTTTTGTCCTGCTGATAATGGCAATCAGCGATTTATGGATCCATCCGTGGCTGGCAGATCACCTGGTAATTCCCGGTGCCAATCTGAGCGATGTGACCTGGAACAGACATCATAACCCACTGTACTGGCTGGACGCCGATTGGTTTGCCGCCGTCGTTGCACTGACTGCTGTTTGCCTTTATGATCTGGTCAACCGCCGTTTTCAGAAGGGAACCAGGCTGCTGTTCTTCACAGGCATCGGCGTTTTGCTGGGCGGCGCAGGATATGCGCTGCTGGAGCATTTTCACCTGATTCAACCGCTCTTCGGATGGCTTGTTGTTCCCCTGGGCGATGCCAGCGCCCTCAACCCGGCGACAGGTCTTCCTTACGGCAGTGACGCGTTTCTAAGCAACTGGCCTAATTTTGTCCATTACTATCCCCATTATATGGGCCCCCTGCTCGGCGCCTGCATCGGTGCCGCTCTGTATTTCCGGCGCTGGGGCACATGGAACAATAACTCCGGGTTCATTCTTTATCTGGCGGGCGGGTGGCTGCTTGCTTTTCTGATGCTGCCGGTTCTGGGCTCCATCCCTTTGCAGTCTTTCGGCGGGCTCCGCCTCACACCGCCCCGCAGCGATGACTGGGCAGGCATTGTCGGCGTTTTTACAGGCGGAAGCCTCTACTGTCTGCGGCGGAATCTGCAGAGCGTCGCTTATACAGCTTCACTGACCGGTATTCTGGGCGGCTTCGGCTTCGCCTTTGTTCCCTTCGCCCGCTCTTTTCTTCGGCTGCCGGGTCATCCTTTATTGACTCCCGGGGGAACACCCCTCTTCTGGGAACATTATCAGAGTGCCAACTGGCATAGCGTGATGGAACAGTCCCACGGTTTCTGCCATGGTCTTGCTCTGGCGATTGCAATTGCCTTTCTGGCGAAAAGCACGCCAAAACTGGAAGATCCGCTTCCGAAAAAACGGCTGCCTGAGGGTTTCTCCGTTGCTTTTGTTCTGCTTTTCATCACACTGATGAATGTTTTTAAAAACGTTGAAGAGTGGACAAAGGAAAGCGTTCAGGCAGTCCCTTTAACGATGAAAGCACCTTTTTTTGCGTCGTGGAACTGGTCGGCGCAGACGTGGTTCCTGCTCATCTGGACACTGCTTTCCGCCGTACTGATTCTGCTTATGATCCGGCATACCAGAAAAGCCCTGCCGGTTGTTCCTGCTTCTTATCTTGCCAGAGGGCAGCTGCTGTATCTGACCTTTCTATGGATCATGGTCATTGCCAACTTCGAACGTGCGCTGGTCTCTTTTCATGAAAGCCGTCTGGTTACGGAAGCCGTGATTATCTTCAATGCAGGGCTGGCTTCTCTGTTGATTCTGCTGCTCCCGCAGGAAGAAGCGGACGTTACGGTCTGCGACTCCAATCCTTTCCCCGGTTCTCTCAAGCGACTCTGGCTGCGCGCCATTCCGCTGCTCATTTGCCTGCTTCTTGCCATGACGGCTGCTCTCCGGCTCGCCTACCGGGATCAACCGGTAGAAAATCCGTCCACCAACCACAAGCGCTGGGGTGAGGAAGCACAATGGCGCATCCGTCCGATCCTGAAAGGAGGCCGCCACTTGTAGGCGCTAATACGACTGCTTCGGCAGGCAGAACAGGGAGAATCATCCACGCCATTTGTGAAAGAGCACAGCCTTCACGTAAAATGGTTTACACTGTTCAGTTTGAATAATAATGTTGACCCACCGGTCTGTACAGAATAAAGGAAAATACACATGAAAAAGATTCACATGAAACGCCGTGACTTTCTGAAAAGCAGTGCCGCCGCCGCATTGCTTCTGGGTGCTGCCGGAAGAGGCCGGGCTGAAGAGACCGCTTTCTCCACAGAACTGAAAAAAGCACTCCAGTATGCCATGCTGCCGAAAGAGCTGTCCGATGCCGACAAATTCAAACTCGCCCTTGACTGCGGTTTTGAAGGCATTGAAGTGGACCGCATTGAAAGTGTGGACGAAGCGAAGAAACTTGGCGAGCTTGCCCGGGAAATCGGCACCCCCATTCACTCCCTCGTTTTCGGCGGCTGGGATATGCCCTTCTCCGATCCTAATCCCAAAGTGATCCAGCGTGCCCTCGATGCCATGAGCACTCAGCTGCGTGTCGCCAATGCGCTGCAGGCCGATACCATTCTGCTGGTTCCGGTGGTCGTTAACAAAAAAGCGACTACAGAGCAGGCCTGGGAGCGCTCACGCAAGCATATCCCTGAACTTATTCCACTTGCTGAAGAAATGAACATCGTTATTGCTCTGGAAGAAGTCTGGAACGGTTTTCTTCTGGACAGTGCAAGCGAATTTGCCCGGTATGTGGATGAATTCAACAGCCCCTGGATTCAGGCCTATTTTGATGTCGGCAATGTGCTGAAATACGGTGATCCGGTTGAATGGATTCGCACACTCGGCAAGCGCATCCGCAAGATCCATCTCAAAGATTTCCGTAAAGCAGGCGAAAAATGGACGAATCTCCGGGACGGTGATGTGGACTGGCCCGCCGTGCGCAAAGCCATTGATGAAGTCGGCTACAACGGCTACCTGACCACAGAGCTGGGTGGTGGCGATGCTGCCTATCTCAAAGATCTCGGTGAGCGCTGCGATCTGATTATTGCAGGGAAGTAGCGGTCGAAAAAAAGCAAAATAGAACGACCGCCGATGCTGTGTTTCTTCAGTCATCGGCGGTCTTATTTTTCAGCCGAACAGCACGTCTTTAGAACATATCGGCAAGGAGCCCGCCCGTTTTACGTTTGCCGATGAAAACCGGCCCTTTCGTCGCCTCCAGCCGTTCAGGTGCCGGACGGTTTATGTTCGAAGTGCCGGGAATCAGATGCAGCTGGCGTGTCCATAAAAAGCCGGACATCTTAAAAATACCGTACTGGTGATAAGGATTGCTCAGCGTGTGGTCATTGATGGACTTGACCAGAATGTCCACATGGCCGGGCGCCTCCAGGTTGCGGCTGACTTTGTAAGTGCCCGTCACTTTAAGCGTCCCGGTAAAGCCTGCGAAGCTGGTTTGAGTAATCCAGACAAAGGTGCCATTTGGGAAAAACTCGCGCACCTCATTTGTAAAGCCTGCTTTGCCGTTTGTAAAAACGGAACCCTCCCATTTTCCGGTAAGAAAGCCCTGTTGACAGCCAGAAAGCATTCCTGTCAGCACCAGAACAGCAACCAGAAGCATCCCTTTTCTAAACATCGCCATAGCTTTGTTCCTTGTTTTGTTGGCATTTAAGTTGTTGGTTCACTGAAACAGTATTCTTAGTATACCACAATACTTATCACGCCAGACAAAAAACAGCTACCTGCCGGGCGGGTCAGAAAAGACCTTTCAGGCAAACTGCTGCTGCAGCAATGCTGCTGGACTTTTCGCTTCTGAACATGTCCTCCGGATTCCGGCTGGAACGTCGGACTCACAGAGAAATATTTTTGATGCTGCTTAGCAGATTCTGCCGTTTCTCAGGAACTGAGCGCCGCGAACATCATGATCAGGAAAAACTGAAAGAAAAAGAACAGAACAAATGCCTCTTCCATGGCCGATCCTTTCTTTATTGTACAACAGGCACTTTCTGACCGGCGTCCATACACTGACGCCGGCTGCCTGTCTCTATTATGCCAGACGACTCTTCCCTTTTTCTATTCATTTAATTGTCTTTATCCCTCTATTTCAGCCTGTATTTAAAGGGGAAAATAGTAAACCATTACCTTTTTTTAGCAGTATTCCGCTTGCACAGCGCCGCTATTTTCAGTACAATGGCAATTTATTGAAAGGCGTTTATCATGGACGATACAAAAAACACGACCGTCCCCACTGCTTCAGAATTGCGGCGGGAGCGGGAACGCGCCGAACTGACCGAGCGCATCATGAATGTTGCCCGTGACATGTTTGTTATAGACGGGTACGAAGCCGTAACCCTGCGGAAAATTGCCAAAGCCATTGAATATTCTCCGGCTGCCATTTACCAATATTTCAAGGACAAGCAGGATCTGGTGCTGGCTATCATCCGGCGGGACTATCAGGATCTGCGGGCGCAGCTTTTCGAATGTCTGAAGATGGAAAGCCCGCTGGAGCGTTCTGTGGAGATGGCTTACCGGTATGTGGCGTGGGGGCGCGAACATCCCAATCATTACCAGCTGCTGATGGTTCCTCACCCGGCGTGGACAGAAACGCAGAGCCGCACCTGGGCAAAAGATGCCCCGCCGCTGGAGCGGGATGCGTTGGTACTTCTGAAAAGCTTTGTTGAAGATGCTATCCGCCGGGGCATGCTTAAGGATGGCTTCACCGATGCCGCCGCCATTGCAGCTACACTCTGGGCAGGTCTTCACGGACTGGTGCTTCTGGAGATCACCATGGGCACCCAAACACCTTTCACGCCTGCAATAAATTCCAGCACCTTTGATAATCGGTTCAATATGATGATTCAGATCTTCAAAGAAGGGCTGATGAAAGACCCGCCCCGTTAAAAGGCAGTCTTCTTTTTCTATCAGGTCTGCACAGCCTCGATCTGCACCCGTGCAGTCAACCCGTCAATGGTAATGTCTCTGTGCTTTTTGTCTCCGCTGATCAGGTCATAGCAGCATTCCACGGCAAGCACCTCTCCGGCAATCGCATTTTCATGCTCCCGGATGGCAGCGCTTAAGTCGGCATCGTCCAGAGCGATAAAAAGACGGATGCGCATATCGTAGGCAAGACCTTCTTCCTTACGCAATTCCTGAACACCGCGGATAAACTCGCGCGCCCAGCCTTCCCGGCGGAGTGCCTCGGTAATGGTTGTGGACAGCACCACCACCATATCCTGTCCCTGCGCCGCCGCAAACCCTTCTTTCGCCTGCAGGCGGACGTCCACCTCTTCTCCGGTCAACGAAACGCTTTCGCCGTCAAGTTCCAGATCAATTGCGCCTGTCTGCTGCAGTTGGGCAAAGAGTGCCGCAGCGTCTCCTTTTGCCAGTGCCGCTGCCGCCTGTTTCATTTTAGCGCCAAAGCGGGGTCCGAGCAGTTTGAAATTCGGCTTGATTTCATAAGAGACATAAGCCTCGGGATTTTCCGCAAATTCCAGCGCTTTGATATTCAGCTCTTCCAGTACCAGCGCCAGGTTGCCTTCCAGTGCCTCCCGCACCGCCGGATTTGTTGTGATAATACGGCATAGTCCCAGCGGCTGGCGTACCTTGATATTCTCAACACGCCGGGCACTTAATCCGAGATTGACCGCATTGCGTGTTGCCGCCATGGCGTCCAGCAGCTGCTGATCTACCAGTACCGTATCGGAAACGGGATAAGGCGACAGGTGCACACTTTCGGGTGCCGTCAGAGGGCGGCTCAGATTCTGCCAGGTGATATCGGCAAAGAAGGGCGTGAAGGGTGCCATCAGCTGCGCAAACTTCAACAGGCATTCATAGAGCGTCCAATAGGCATCTGCTTTATCAGCTGTCCATGCTTCCGCCCAGAAACGGGCACGGCTCCGGCGCACATACCAGTTCGACAGACTGTCCAGAAATGCGGTCAGCCCCCGGGTGGCAGGATAAGTCTCAAAGCGATCCAGCGCGGAGCGGCATTCCAGCACGACCCGGTTAAGCTCGCTGAGAATCCAGCGGTCAAGCTCGCCCCGGTCTTCAGGATTACGCCAGGGAGCCGTCGTTTCCGCTGCTGCGCCCTCTTTCACGCCGGTGCAGCCGAGCGCATCAAGCAGCGCCTTCGGCATTCCTGCAGGATGGAAACCGTCGAGATTGGCGTAGATGACAAAGAAGCTGTAGACGTTGTACCAGCGCAACAGAATCTCGCGCTGTGCCTCTTCCACATTGCGCTCCGTCAGGCGGTTGGCAGTGGTCGGCGGATTTTTCGCCAGAAGACTCCAACGCAGCGCATCGGCACTGTATTTGTCGAAGAGCTCTGTCGGATCCTTGTAATTCTTCAGGCGTTTCGACAGTTTCAGCCCATCTTCCCCATGCACCAGCCCAAGACAGATGCAGTTGCGGAAAGGACGGGGCTTCGGTTTATCAAAAACCAGCGTGCTGATGGCAAGGAGTGCATAAAACCACCCCCGCGTCTGATCGATCCCTTCGCTGATGAAATCAGCAGGGAAATTCTGTGCCAGCACTTCCTCGGAACCCGGCACATGCGGGTAGCCCCACTGGGCAAAGGGCATGGCACCGGAATCGTACCAGACATCGATCACTTCGCTGACCCGGCGCATACGCGCATCGGGATCCCAGGGGCTCTGATAAGTGACCGCATCAATGTAGGGCTTATGCACCTTGAGATGCTCGCTCAGTCCGGGATTGTCCTGTTTTGCTTTCTCCCAGACATCAAGCCCCGTAATCCCCGGTTTGCCGAGCAGCTCATCATAGGAAGCGATGCATTCCTGGTTACCGGTTTTCTCGCAAACCCACACAGGAAGCGGTGTGCCCCAGTAACGCTCTCTGGACAACGCCCAGTCCACATTGCCTTCCAGAAAATTCCCGAAGCGCCCATCACGGATATGCTCGGGCTGCCACTGGATATGGCTGTTATTCTCCAGAAAATCTTTTCTGAAGGCGGAGGTACGGATGAACCAGCTGCGCCGGGCATACTGGATCAGCGGATCCTTGTCCGCCCGGGGGCAGAAGGGATACGAATGGCGGATCTGCTCGTGCCGCAGGATCCGTCCCCGTTCTTTGAGCACGCGAAGAATCGATTTATCAGCGTCTTTACAGAACTGCCCGGCTATGGGTGTTCCGTCAAAGGGGTCCTTGTCTGTCACCCGCTCGTCAAAGGTTCCGTCGGGTCGGACAAAGCACAAAAAGCCGATCCCCTGCTCCCGGCAGATCCTGTAGTCATCTTCACCGAAGGCAGGTGCGATATGCACAATGCCCGTACCGGTGGACAGGTCGACGAAGTCGCCGGGGATCACTTCCCAGTGTTTTTCCGATGCCTTTCCTGTGAGCAGGTCTTCTGGCGCATCGTATTTGAAAAGCGGCTCATACTGCAGGCCGACCAGATCCGCGCCTTTAAAGCGCTGTACCACTTCCGTCTGATCGCCAAAATTGGCTTCCAGCAGCGCTTCCGCCACAACCAGATATTCTTCCCGGCCTTCGTCCGCCGACGTGCGAACCAGCACATAGTCGATGTCGGCACCGACACAGGCAGCGCAGTTGCTCGACAATGTCCAGGGCGTAGTCGTCCAGATCACCAGCGAAACTTCCTGCCCGGCAAACCCGATTTTTTCTTTTGAAGCTTCCGTCAGCGCCAGACGCACGGTAATGGAAGGATCATCGGTGTCGCGATAGGCCTCGCCCACTTCACCCGCACTCAGCGCAGTACCGCCCTGCGCCCACCACCAGACCACCTTATGCCCCTGATACAGCAAACCCCGATCAAAGAGCTGCTTCAGCGACCACCACACACTTTCCACATAACTCTGGTGATAGGTAATATAAGCGTCATCGAGATTCACCCAGAAACCGATGCGGTCTGTCATTTCCTCCCATTCACGCTGATAACGGAAAACCGACTCCAGACACGCCCGGTTGAATCCTTCAACGCCGTAGGATTCAATGGCGGCTTTTCCCCCGTCAATAATTCCCAGTTCCTTGCAGACTTCGATTTCTACGGGAAGGCCGTGTGTATCCCAACCGGCTTTGCGCTCGCAAAGATACCCGTCCATGGTCTTGTAACGCGGAAATATGTCCTTGATGGTACGGGTCAGACAATGCCCGGGATGGGGCATGCCATTGGCGGTGGGGGGACCTTCGTAAAAGACAAAACGAGGAGCGCCCCGGCGCTGTTCAAGACTTTTCGCATATACGCGCCGGGTTTTCCAGAGAGCACGCAGCTCCGCTTCCGCTTTTGCAAAAGAAAAGGGTGAGGCAATGGGTTCAAAGCACTCGTGATTCATAACGGTCTCATTTCCTGACACTGGCAACGCTTACAAAAAGCTCTTCTTGGTGAAGATAAAGAGGTATTCTTCAGGCGTGCACTGAGTAAAAGGTATAGGGAGAGGCTCTAATTGTGTCCCATTGTGATGGAACAAATCAACTTTTCCGAGGGATAGAGGGGCGGATTCCATAGTAAAACGCAATTTGGTTTTGAAGAAAAACGCCAGCGGGTATGGGGTAAGCAAATTATTTTTCACCCCGGAGGACACAAAGGTCTTTAGCCACGAAGGCACAAAGAACACGAAGCCGCATGAAGTTGCACGAGCAGAATGGGGATCACTGAGGAACAACGGTAAAATAAAGGCGTAGCACCGCGCTGACCGAAAACGCCGTTATTAGTCCCGGCTGACTGGTATTCATTTGTGTTTATTCGTGGTTCTTCCCCTTCGCCGACATTAAGCCCACCTCCGGTGTCATTCCTGCGAAAACAGGAATAACGAGGAAAGGCAATTCTTCCCCTGGGAACGCCAATCTCCGCATTGGCACACAAGCGGGTCAGAACGAAGACAGCCACTCAGATTCGCCGCGGAAATATGACCTGCGACAGACACACAACATCACAGACCACAAAAGCTCCTGCCAATGCGGAGATTGGCGTTCCCAGGCTGGCGGATTTTATGTTTTGAGCCAGAGTATTTTGGTGCAGGGGCAAGGTAAGTCTCAGGTAATAAGAAAACGTACACTTTCTTCCATTTGCAAGCGATAAGGACAAAGACAGGCACCCGGATCTGTATCTGAGTTATGCCTTAACACCTGCACTCCACGACACCTCGTCCCCGACAATATTTCTGCACTCCCCGTCATTCCTGCGAAGGCAGGGATCTTGATCCGGAGTAAGATCCCTGCCTTCGCAGGGATGACAGTGTTAGGAATATGCAATGAGATATAGAGACATACCATAACCCGGCCTTCGGTTCTGCACTTTGCTCTTATATCCCTGGGAACGCCAATCGACCTATTGGCACGCAAGCGGGTCATGGCGAAAACTTTCTTCTGAAATCCGCCACTTCAGAAAAACCTGCGTCTTTTTTCACTACTGAAGACAGTTGTTATTCCGATCTTCCCCTGCCCCTTTGCTACACTATGGCATACTTGTTTTCATTATGCATAAAAGCGGATTTCACAATGAAGGAAACCTGTACTCATGCCTCTTTCCATTCAAACGGAAAAACTGCATAAGCATTTCGGATCCAACGTGGCAGTCAATCATCTGGATCTTGAAATTGAACCCGGCACATTTTTCTGCTTCCTCGGGCCCAACGGTGCAGGAAAAACAACAACCATCAAGATGCTGACCGGGCTTCTGCACCCAAGTTCGGGTACTGCCAGACTGGGTGGCTACGACATCATCAGCCATCCGGTGGAAGCCAAAAAACTGCTGGGCTATGTGCCTGATCATCCTTTTCTTTATGACAAACTCACGGGTCATGAATTCATGCGCTTTGTTGCCGGGCTGTATCAGATGGCGGAGGAAGAATACCGGGAGCGCTGCGACAGGCTTCTCGAACTTTTTGAAGTGGCGCATGTTGCCGATCAGCTCATTGAAGATTACAGCCACGGCATGCGTCAGAAACTTTCTTTTGCGTCCTGCTTCCTGCACCGTCCCTCCATCATGATTGTGGATGAGCCCTGGGTCGGGCTGGATCCGAAAAACATCCGCTTTGTAAAAAACTATCTGAAACAGCAGTGCCGGGAAGAAGGGCTTACGGTATTCATGTCCACCCACACGCTCGCCATAGCCGAGGAAGTCGCTGATCTGATCGGTATCATCAATAAAGGCACCCTGACCGCTCTGGGCACGGTATCAGACATCAAAGCGCTCCACAACCGGCCCGGCTCGCTCGAAGACGTATTTCTCGAAATCACCGGAGCACACACGGAGCCGGTCTCATGAATCAGGTCAGAACTGTTCTTGCCACCAAACTGCGCATCGCCGGTCACGAAATTGCAAGCGTGCGCCATCAGTCGAAACTGAAAGTGGGCGTTATCACCATTGCCGCGCTTTCTCTGTGGGTAGGCGGCTATTTTCTTTTTCAGGCGGGCTTCCGCTGGCTCATGCTCTTCGGCGGCACTCCTGCCAGTGAGTTCAATTTCAGCGACCTGCTCATGACCAGACTCCTGAGCATTCTCAGCCTGACCGTCTTTCTGCTCCTGATCTTCTCCAATGTACTGGTCGCCTTTTCCACGCTCTATCGATCCAAAGAAGTGGTCTATCTGCTGCAGGGTCCCATCAGCTACGAGCATTTTTTCTATGCCCGCTTTTTTGAGTGTGTCGCCTTCAGCTCCTGGTCGCTGCTTTTTATCGGATCGCCGCTCATGCTTGCCTACGGCATCACGACCCAGGCACCTTTCTTTTTTTATTTTTCACTTGCCGCTTTTTTCCTTCCCTTTATCATCATACCCGCTGCCGTCGGCGCCTGCCTGACCATTCTGCTCGTCCGGATCTTCCCTCGACTTAAAACCCGTCATATGGTGTTTTTCAGCATCGCTGCCGTCGGCTCTTTTTTCGCTTATATCCTGCATGTGCTCCGGGGTGCACGCATGGCAGATGACCAGCTGATCCCCGCTTTTCTGAAAGCCACCGGGCAGACCCAGTCCTGGATGCTGCCGAGCTACTGGACAACGCAGGGTGTTCTTGCGGCGGCACGGGTTCAGTACAAAGAAAGTCTCTTCTGGTTTCTTATGGTGCTCTCCACCGCTCTCGTCACACTTCTCCTTGCGGGGCGGCTTGCACATTACTGGTTCTTTCCGGGCTATTCCTTTCTTGCCGGTCAGGACAGGCAGCGCGTCCGGCTCCGTGAAAAAGGAATTCTGAACCGGCTGGAGCGCTTTCTTTCCTTCATACCGGAGCCCTACCGTTCTCTTACTGTAAAAGACATAAAGCTCTTCTGGCGGGATCCTACCCAATGGTCGCAGTTTGTCATTTTCTTCGGTATCATGGCGATTTACATCGCTAATCTGCGCAGCAGTTCCCGTTATTTTGAGGATGCCATGTGGCGGAGCTGGATTGCCTGCCTGAACGTCGGATCGGTCACACTGATTCTGTCCACGCTGACCAGCCGCTTCGTTTTTCCCCTCGTCAGCCTGGAGGGCCGCCGATTCTGGATTATCGGACTTGCACCCTTCCGCTTTACCGGACTCGTCTGGCAGAAATTCTGGCTCAGTGTCTGTGTCACTTCCCTTTTTACGGTCGGACTTTCATTTCTGTCTGCAACCATGCTGAAACTGGAGCCTGTTTTTTTCTGGATGACTGTCTACAGTGTTGTTGTTGCTAATTTCGGACTGGCAGGGCTTGCCGTGGGGCTGGGCGCTCTCTATCCCAGTTTTCATGAAGACAACCCCGCCCGCATCGTAAGCGGGCTCGGCGGAACCCTGAATCTGTTGCTCAGCATCGCCTATATCACTGTGATCATCGCCGCTCAGACACTCGTGCTCCAATGGAACGCACTGGGCGGCTTTGCCTCACCCGCTCTCTTTCATTATGCTTTAACGGCAGCGATCAGCGTCGGTCTCCTCACCACGCTGGCTGCTGTGGGACTGCCCATGTATTTCGGCCTGCGCAATCTGCGCGACAGGGAGTACTGACTATGTACCGTTTTTCTGTGGAAACACGTGCACGGACCCAGTTCATCAATATTGACAGTCAGATCAGAAAACTGCTGACGGAATGCGGACTTGAGGCGGGCATACTACAGCTCCATGTCCCTCATACCACCGCCGGGATTACCATCAACGAAAATGCCGATCCGGATGTTCCGCGGGATATGGAACTGGTGCTGGATCGTATGGTGCCCTGGCATGACCCCGCCTACCGGCACGCTGAAGGCAATACGGCAGCCCATGTGAAAGCAAGCATGACAGGCGTCGGCTGCACACTTATCATCGAAGGCGGCAGACCCTGTCTCGGCGTATGGCAGTCCGTCTTTTTCTGCGAGTTTGACGGTCCCCGCCGCCGCGAAGTCTGGGCGGTTCCGGTGCCTCTGCCGACAAAGGAATGACCCGGTCGCGCAGGCGTGCCTATTCAATATAGCCCAGGCTGCGCAGCGCCTCCAGGTCGTCCCGGTTCAGCGATGCATCTTCTGCACGTCCCGCCGGACAGGTCGCCTCCCATTCATCCAGCAGCGCCTTCAGAACTTTGATGCGCTCCGGATAGCGATAACTCAGGTCTTTTTCTTCGCCAGGATCCTCGGTCAGGTGGTACAGTTCCATCTGCTGGGAAGACAAAACGTGCAGTTTCCAGCCTTCAAAGGAAACAGCACGGCGTAACGGCTGGGTGTCCTGCAGCATTTGGCGCACCCCCGGGATGCCCGGTGCCAGTCCGCCATAGGTTTCCGTAAAGCGGGGACGCCGCGGCAGAGCTTCCGCCCGGCACAGGTTCACACCCCGCATACCCGGCAGCGGCGGAAGCCCTGCCAAAGCCAGCAGCGTGACACCCACATCCAGCGAAGAGGCGGGGTAAGCACTGCGGCCGGGCTTCAGTTCCGGCGAGCGGATCATAAGCGGGATGCGGGTGCATTCGCTGTATACATGACGGCCGTGCCCCAGATAACCGTGGTCATGGAGGCTTTCGCCGTGGTCGGCAACAAAAAGAATGCGGGCTTTTTCGGGAAGGGCTCTTAAAAGCGCGCCAATATGGCTGTCACAGTAATTCACCTCCGACATGTATCGGGCGCGGGTTAATTCTTTTTTATCGCCCTTTCTGAAATCGGTGCCCGCGGGATCAAATTCTCTTCGGAAACGATAAGGAGCATGAGGGTCGCTGAAATGGATCCAGGCGAAAAGCGGTTTTCCTTCCGGGCGTTCTTTCAGATGTTTTTCTGCCGCTTTCAAGAGGTCAGCCGCGCGTCGTTCACCCCGGTACACTCCCCATCGTTTTTGCGGCAGTTCGTCATCATACACATCAAAATCCCGATTCAATCCGCACAGTTTGCCTCGTAATGTCCAGTTGCTCTGAACGGCGAGGCAGTGATACCCATGTTCCCGAAAAAACCGGGTCAGGGTGCGCATGTCTTCCGGAAGTTTCAGCCCGTTCCGAGTGACGCCCAGCTCGCGGGGAAAGCGACCTGTAAACATAGCTGAAAAAGAAGGACCTGTAAGAGGAATTTCACACTGCGCATCATCGAAAATCAGGGCTGTTTCGGAAAAACGATCCAGTTCCGGTGTAACAGGATGCGGAGAGCCGTAGCAGCCGAGCACATCCGCACGGAGGGTGTCCACGGAAAGCAGAACGACATCGGGAAGCGGATCAGCGACAGCCGCTGTCAGACAGCTGATCCATAACAGAAAAGCAGCCATTGTTTATTGCTGGTATTCAATCCTGAGCGGGATCACCTGCTGCAGCGGAGAAATATGCCCGTCCCGATCCCGCACAGGAATAGGCGTTCCGTCCTGTCCGTAGGCTGTGAATTCCAGGCGGAATTCACCGGGAGGCGCCTGAAAAGGTACATCCACCTGCATGGACCAGATCCCGTCATTCGCCTTTTCATCAGGTTCTGCCCCGTCGTCACGCAGTTTGAAGGTGATACGGGCATCTTCCAGCACAATCCCTTCCACACGCTTCACGACTCGGGAACGGTCATGAATCTGCATGGTTATCACGGCCGTATCGCCGGGACGAAGAACCTCCGGTGTAATCGCCGCTTTCGTAATCTGAGGTGCAGAAGAAAGGGTATTGCATCCGGTAAGCAGAAGAAGCACTGCGACTGGAATCCAGAGCATCATTTTTTTTCTGAACATAAACTATTCCTTTCGACACAGCCGACCGGGGAAAAACCGCTTTTCAGGAGACGGGTTACAACGCCGCTCCGCCAATTCTTTTGGTATAGCTGCTGAAAAACAGCACACACCATAGTATAACTTATCGAACAGAAGGAGCGTGAATCAAGAAACCGGGACCGGATGACTCCAGGCACCGGACGCATGTGCTTGCTTATATTTTTTTACATGAAGCTGCTTTTATGGTACACTACACTTCGTCACTTAACGAATTAAGGAAGTAACAATGAAGATCTTTATGATGCAGGCAAAGGCAATTGCCGACGAAACCAGGGCGCGGATTCTGCTGCTGCTGGCGGAAGAGGAGTTGTGTCTCTGTCAGCTGATTGCACTGCTGGATCTGGCGCCGTCGACAGTATCACGGCATATGTCCATTCTCGTACAGGCGGATCTCGTTCTTTCGCGGAAGGAAGGGCGCTGGAAGTTTTACCGCCTGCCTGATAAACGACCGGACGATCTTGCTGCTGAGTTGCTGCACTGGGTGAGCCGCAGTCTGAAGAGTGCCGATATTGTAAAAAAAGACAAAAAACAGCTCGTGTGGGTATTGAAGCAGGATAAAAAAGAATTGTGCGACCGGTACTGCTGTTAAAATGAAAGGAACAATTCGTATGGATCAGGACAAAGAATCACAACGCGCCCACGTACGCGAAGGGTATGGCAGAATTGCACAGGAAGAAGGAAGCTGCTGCGCTCCGAAACGCACCTGCTGCTGCGGGGATAATGCGGATGCGCTGGCAAAAACAGTGGGTTACAGCGATGCGGAGCTTGCCCTTCTTCCGGAAGGGGCAAACATGGGTCTCTCCTGCGGCAATCCCACGGCAATCGCCGCACTTAAACCGGGCGAGTGGGTGGTGGATCTGGGCAGCGGCGGCGGCTTCGATGTTTTTATCGCCGGAGAAAAGGTAGGCGATGACGGCCGGGTGATCGGCGTGGACATGACCCCGGAAATGATCAGCCTGGCCCGCCGCAACATCGAAACCTACCGGCGGCGCACCGGAAAAGACAATGTTGAATTCCGCCTGGGTGAAATCGAGCACCTCCCCGTTGCCGACAACGCCGCCGATGTGGTGATTTCAAACTGTGTCATCAACCTTTCCCCGGACAAAAAGCAGGTCTGGCAAGAGATTTTCCGCGTGTTGAAGCCGGGCGGTCGGGCGGCCATTTCAGATATGGCGCTTTTGAAATCCCTGCCTCCGGATGTAAAAGAACGGTCTGCCGCCCTGATCGGCTGTATGGCAGGCGCTGTTTTTGTGGAGGATACAGAGGCGCTGGCAAAAGAAGCGGGATTTACCGACATTGAACTGACGGTAAAAAGCGATTATATTGAGACAATGACAGGCTTGAAGGCGTCGCTCTACGGTGAAATCCGTGACCACATGCCCGAAGGTGAGTCACTGAGCGATTACATCGTGAGCCTTTCGGTCTCCGCACGGAAGCCGGCGCACTGAAACGTGCGGGTGTTCCTTGAAATTTCCTGCCGGAAATGACTACTCTTGAATGACTGTCCATTAACCAGGAGTCTTTTCATGAGTACATCCATCAGCCGACGTTCTTTCATGGCTCAGGCAGCAGCCGGAAGCGCCGCCCTTGCCGTTGCCTCCTCAGCGGGTGCCCGAACAGTCCTTCCCGGCAGCAAGATACAAATCGGAGTCATCGGCATGAGCCGGGGCAAGGCGCTTGCCCACACTTTCGGTGCCTCTGATCAATGCCGGATCCGCTATCTCTGTGATGTGGACACGGAGCGGCTCGGTGCGGCAGCAGCGGGCTTTGAAAAGGCTTTTGGCTACCTTCCGGAAAGGACGGGTGATTTCAGGCACATTCTGGATGATCCTGAAGTGGACGCCGTTGTCATGGCGCTGCCGGTACACTGGCACGCCCCGCTGTCGATTCTCGCCTGTCAGGTGGGCAAGCATGTCTACGTGGAAAAACCATGCTGCCACAACCCGAGAGAAGGCGAGCTGCTCGTGGCAGCGGCACGCAAATACGGACGGGTCGTGCAGATGGGTACGCAGCGTCGCTCTTCGCCCGTCATCCGGGAAGGCATTGCACGGCTTCACGCCGGCGAAATAGGCGCTGTTTCCTATGTGCGCAGTTGGTATGCCTCCGTTCGGGGAACCATCGGTAAAGGTGTTGAAGCAGCGGTGCCTGCAAGTCTGAACTACGACCTCTGGCAGGGTCCTGCGCCTCGAAAACCCTATAAAGACAACGTGATCCCCTACAACTGGCACTGGTTCTGGCATTGGGGCACCGGCGAGTTGGGCAACAACGGCACACATATGCTCGACCTCGCCCGCTGGGGCCTTCAGGTGGATTTTCCGAGCCGGGTCACCGCCCGGGGCGGACGCTTCCGCTTCGATGACGATCAGGAAACGCCCGATACGCTCACGGTCTCCTATGAATTTCCCGGAGAAAAAATGGTTTTGTGGGAAGGGCTCAGCTGCAACCGTCCGGGGATTGACACAGACGTGGGTGTGTGCTTTTTCGGCGAAAAAGGCAGTCTCACACTGCGCAGTCAGGATTATACGCTTCGTGATCCGGACGGCAAGGTGCTGGATCAGCAATCCGGCCCGCTGGGCGATGAGGAGCATCGGGATAATTTTCTTGCAGCGATTCAGGACGGTACACCGGACACGCTTCACGCGGAAATCGAGACCGCTTTCAGGAGCACGCTGCTCAGCCATCTGGGCAACATTGCCTACCGGACAGACAGTGCCGTGCATTGTGATGGACAGGGCCACATTCTGGATAACCCGGCGGCCGCCGCACTCTGGCAGCGTGATTACGAACCCGGTTGGGCGCCGGAAGGCTGAGCCTCGGAATCAGCACAGAAATCAGGCAGGAAGCCTTATGTTATACTTGGGCTGGTAAAAATGGGTGCAGGCTATAACGCTGCATCCGGCAAATCAGGCAGTCGGCATCCGTGCCGCCGCACCAACTGCAAAAAGCACTGGGACAATTCATGGTACAGACTTTTCTTGCTTTTCTGAATCAGATCTCCGCCAACTACCCGCTTCATTTTTTCCTGCCGGCGGCGGCGATGATTATCATGGCATGCTATTACCTCCTGAACCGGAACAGCGTCAAAGCCTGGCTTGGGGAGAAACGACTCCTTTTCCTGCGCGGTTTTCTGCTGGCACCTCTTTTTGCCGTGGCGGTGCTTGCCGTGGAAAATTACCGCTACACCGATTATTACCGCTTTGACAGCTATCTGAATGCCTATGAGTTCTATCACTATTATATAGGCACCAAATATGCCCGGGAGGTGGGCTACGGTGACATGTACATGGCATCACTGGTGGCGGATTCCGAGACGGGAATGAAATGGAAGCACAGCTCGGGCACCATTACTGACTTGAATACGGGAAAAAAAGTGAGTGCTAAAACGGTGCTTACCCAGGCGGATAAGTATAAATCCCGCTTCACCCCTGAGCGTTGGGAGGAGTTTAAAAAAGACATTGTATGGTTTAAAGACCGTATGATTCAGTCCCGGTGGAGCGGTGTCCTGCGGGACAAGGGATATAACGGTACACCCGTCTGGACAATGCTTGTGGGCGGTCTGCTGAGCAACCGGGTCAGCACGGACAGCGACCGCAACATGATGATACTTGCCGTGCTGGATCCGCTGCTCATCCTCATCACTTTTCTGATGGTACTCTGGGCTTTCGGACCGCGCACCGCCTTTCTGATGATTACGCTGTTGGGCACCTGCTATATGATGAAATACTGGCACCTGAAGGGTGCATATCTGCGCACGGACTGGGTCATGTGCCTGGTGATGAGCGTGTGTCTCATCCGGAAAAAGCATTTTGCGCTGGCAGGTGCGATGACCGGCTATGCGACATTATCCCGCATTTTTCCGGCTGTACTGCTCTTCGGCATCGGCGCGCGTTTTTTCTGGCTGATTCTGGACTACTGCCTGATGCTGCTGCGGAGAAAATACCTTTCTCTCGGGCTGCAGAAACGCAGTCTTGGCGAGCGACTTGTTGTAAAAGCAACAATTTTTCTTTTTATTTTCCTCCTTCTCTGGGGCAGCTACGCTTTTGTGTCCGCTGTTGCTCTGCCCTGGATCGGATCACCGGACCGCAGCATCAGCGGCTTTTTCAACCAGATGGTTTCAGGAGCCGGCGGTCATTCCGCTTTCCTTCAGCTGTTCACCTTTATTTCCTGGGTCGCTCTTGCTCTGGCAGGCGCGGTGACGACCCTGCGAGGGCTCTGGCTGAAAGAAATCGACAGGCGTTATTTTTATTTTTTCCTGAGCTTCGCCGTGATTACCGCCACTCTTTTCGGCGTATCACTGATCTACTGGCATGGTACGGACTACTGGGCGCAGTATACCGAGAAGATCGGACGGCACAACACGGACATCAGCACCTGGCGCATGGGCTTTAAATATATTTTCATGGCAGATTTCGGTCAGGACTTCAATTTTCTTGAAAAGGCATTCAAAGACTGGACACCTGTTGTGCGACCGGCGTGGTATATGGAAAAGCACCTGACCTGGTGGAAAATTCAGCTGCTGGTGCTTGCCGTCACACTCGCCGCCTGTCGGAATATCAAAGATTACCGCGCCTATATTCTGGGCTTCGTACCCCTCTTTTTCCTGGTATCACCCACCTATTACTATTACATCATGCTGCTGGTACCGCTTCTGTTTTTTGCGCCCCGCATTGATCACGGCCGTTATGCCGTCGGTCTGGCGCTGATGTATATTACAGGCATGGTGGGCTTCGGTTTCTATGGTCTGTGGCGGCAGGACTATGCGACCTATTACTGGCTGTCCGTGCTGGTCATGATTACCGTGCTCTACATGCTCTTTCTTGCGCTGCTTGAAAATACCACAGCCGTTATGGCACAAAAGCGGCTGCGTGCGCTGGCAGAAGCCACCCCAACGGAAGGTGCCACACCGATAAAATCCGAAGGTGCTCCGTGCTGCCCGGATGTGGCACCCGCCAAAGAAGCCTCCGGGGACATATCTGCCGGAGCGCTATCCGAAGAAATTTTGAAAGTGGTGCCCGGAGCTGTTTCAGATCGGCAGTCCGACACACCGCCTGTTGAGTAGTATTCCTTTTTATAGCTGAGGAACTCCCGTGTCCGACGACTTTCAATATACACTTCCTTTTCCGCCGGAGCCTGAAAATGAGGGCCTTTTCGATCCTCAGATGGGGCTTCCGCTGTCTTCTGACAACTGGCTGCAGCCGATCCGGGAAATCGTAAAGCGCAACGGAAAGAAAGAGATTTTCAACAAACAGAAAATTTCCGATGCCATCTTCAATGCGTCCCGCCAGGCAGGCATTGAAGACAGGAATCTTGCGGACAGCCTCGCTTCCGCCGTTACGCTTTATATCAGCAAACAGGCACGGGGTAAAGCGCCCACAGTGGAACAGGTCAGTGATGCGGTGGAAACGGTGCTGATTCAGCTGTCCCAGCCTCAGGCGGCCCTGGCTTATGTACGCTATCGGGATCGCCGGGCACGAATCCGACGCCTGCGCCAGGGAGATATGAAAGGGCTTCTCGGCGAATTGGAAGAAGCACGCCTGGAGCGGGAAAGTGCAAATGCCATTGCGAACAGCCTGCAGGTACAAACCAGTCAGGAAAATTATGCCTGCTGGGACCGCCAGAAAATCGTGACAGCCTTGTGTCTTGAAACAGGGCTTCAGGCCGACCTTGCCGAATTAATCGCTGCGGAAGTGGAAACGCAGATTCAAAATGCCGGCCTGAATGTGCTGACGACCCCGCTTATCCGGGAACTGGTCGGGGCAAAACTGCTGGAACACGGGCTTGTGGAAGAAAACGAGCAACGTCGCCGTCTGGGTGTTCCGCTTTATGATGCGTCCCGTCTGATCCGCGGCATCGCTCCGGAAACACTGGGCGCCTCCCCCGCCTGGACAGACCAGGCGCTTGCCCGGGCAGTAAAAAAAGAGTATGCCCTGTCTGAAGTCTTCTCGTCCGAAGTGACTTCCGCCCATTTCAACGGCAGCCTTTTTCTGGAAGGGCTTGACCACGTTGACCGCCTCTGCTCCGCCGATGTCAGCATAGGCTCGCTGATGAAGCAGGAAAAAAAATCAGCACTGGAATTTCATCCTGCCATGATAGTGGCGCGGATGATCCAGTTCACTTTGCAGCTTGACGCTTTTTTCATGGAGGCGCCCTGCTGGCACGCTTTCAATCATCAGGCAGCGCCTCTGCTCGAAAAAAGCAGCGACCGGGATCTTGCCGCTTTTTCCAGAGCGGTGCTGGAAGAATTTGATTTCCGGGCACATCAGGGGCGCAATACGCTCTCACCGGAAACACTCCGGCTGCACTGGAGCGCCCCCTGCATTCCTGACACCTGGCTGCAGCCCGGCATGGCAGGTTCCGATCTCGACGATCCCTATGATGCCTGGGAATCGGTGGCGCGGCGCCTGGCGTTAAAACTGCTGGAAATCTTTGAAGAAGGACGGCATCACGGTCCCTATGCGGCACCGCAGCTGGAAATCATTCTGGAACCGGCGCTGTTCCGGCACTTTGAGGGCATTGCATTTCTCAGGCAGGCGGTACGCACTTCGCTCAAACAACCCGGTATCCGTTTTCTTCTGCCCCACCGAAGCGAAGACGATGCCCCCGCGCCCGCCGGCTGCTGCGAAAATAGTATTGTGAGCGCTCTGTGGAACCGGATTATTCTGAACACGCCCGGCATTGCCCTGATGGGCGAGACGGAAGCCGCGTTTTTCAACAGGCTCGAATCCTATTTCAGGCTGGCGGTACAGGCACATCGTGAAAAACGGGACTTTGTGGAAGGGCTCATGGGCGGCGTGCATCAGGGTCCTCTTTCCTTCCCTGCCGCTGCCGGAGGCGCCTGTTTTCCTGAAACCGGACGCTTTGTCATTGCTGTGGACGGGCTTTACGAATGCGCCGAAATCATGGCAGGAAGCCGACCGTTTTCACATCGGGAGCGTCTCACATTCATGGAAAAAACACTGACTTTTCTGGGACAGCTTACAGAAGAAAGCTCGAAAAAAGAGGATATGGATCTTCTTCTCGGAGCAAACAGCAATCCTGAGATCAGCAAGCGATTCGCCAACCTCGATATAAGCAGGCATGGCAATGCGCTGAAAGAAGTCGTTAAAATTCTGCCCGATACCCAGGAGTGCAGTTATACGCCGGGAGTCGGCTTCCCGGAATCCAGCGGGCTTACCCCCTTTGACAAAGCACAATACGAAGGGACACTCCATAAAGTCCTTAAAACCCCTTCAATCACTTCGCTGAAACTTCCTGTGCGCCACGCCTCCGAATATACACTGACAGATCTGCTGAAAAAAATCATGTACCAGACAGATTGCCGGGGTGTGCAGCTTTCCATGGAAGAGAAGCGGGACGCATAAGGCGATACCCTCCCTCAGGAGGCGTTCAGTACCGTTTTAAGCCATTGCACGATCTGCATCACGGCTTCGGGGTGTCCGGCAAAAAGATCCGTGCCGTGAGCAGAGCCCGGCCATAATCGAAGTTCGGCAAAAACAGGTGCGCTTTTTTTCAGAACAGTTGCCGCCTGGGCGCCATAGCGATCCCCCTCCGCAGCGGCAATCAGGGATGGACAGTCCTTCAGCACTGCCATAACAGACTCCAGATTCTGATCCAGATATACCAGCGGCGGCGACAGCAGCACAGCGGCCTGCATGTCGGGACAGTGCGCCGCATAGAGCAGCGCCAGCCCCGCCGCAGTGCTCTCACCGGCAACAGCAAGATTCAGAGGGTGGGCGCCTGATTCAACCAGCCGGTCTTTTGCAGCATCAAGCCGCCTGTACAGCTCTTCCAGAGGCTGCCCGGTCAAGTCCCGGTCGTCAAGAACAAGCAACGTAAAGCCTTCATGCTGCAGGCGCCGGGCAAACCCTTCCCACACCGCCGCCGAACGATACTTTCCGGGAAGAAGCAAAAGGGCAGGCGAAAGGTCTGTCCGGGAGCGGTATAAAGTCACAGACAGGGCTTCCCCGCTCGCGGAAGGCAATATCAGTCTCTCCTCCTTTGCCTCTACAGGCGCATCCTGTCGATGGCAGGAGACAGACAGCAGGCAAAGAATCAGGGAAAGAGAGCAACAGCGGTATTTCATCCGCCGATATTAAACACGCTCTGCAGTTTCAGTGCCAGCGTCATGTCGCCTTTGACTTTCAGTTTTCCTGTAAGAAAAGCGGTCTGCCCGTTCAGTTTACCGCTGACCAGATCCAGAAAATCAGCCGGTGCCATTGTCAACTGGATGGAGGGCTTTTCCACGGCGCCTTCACTAACCTGCACCGCATTATCTGCAATAGCGACCACAAAGACTTCATCATCCAGATTAAACTGGAACACGGCATTCATTCCGGCGATTTTATCCGCATTCACACGACCGGCGAGCCCGTCAAAAAAAGCTT
>Ga0255345_1001739_pt1 | contig 30035 bp, 26 predicted proteins | sample wastewater_treat_6_FD_192415 | JGI IMG/M metagenome (GOLD analysis project Ga0255345, IMG submission 192415) | Wastewater microbial communities from Lulu Island WWTP, Vancouver, Canada - plant20 | ecosystem: Engineered > WWTP > Wastewater > Unclassified | place: Canada: Vancouver, British...
CCCAAGCGCGACAACACATAATCGAGCACCAGCTTGTTCTTAGGCAACTGGTGTATATTGAGAAGAGTGTCCTTGTTCGTTTTCAGTTCTTGCATAAATCCCACAACATGCCGTTAAAATGTTAAATAAACCCCATCCTAACAACGATATAAAACTATTACCTTCGTGTTGCAGCTTTTTAAAGCCTATGAAGAAAATACTAACATTGTTATTCACGGTTAACCTAGCCGTTAGTTCGTTGTATGCACAGAGTACTTCTCCGGTGCAATCACTCTCAAATGAGAAAGAAAACACCTTTGTTTTGACGCATGCAACTATCTGGCAGGACCCGTCAACCCGACTCAGCGACGCCACATTGGTAGTCAGAAAGAACAAGATTGTTGCCGTTGGAAGCGGAGTGGCTATTCCCGTCGGAGCTATCATAATTGACATGAAAGGGAAGTCAATTTACCCCGCTTTTATCGATTTATTTACCGGATATGGCCAACCGGAAGCGAAAAAAGGAGGGAATGATAACCGCGGACCTCAGTTCAATACCAATACCAAAGGAGCATATAGTTGGAATCAAGCGTTAAAGCCAGAATACAATGCTGCCGCCAATTTTGTAGTTGATGATAAGAAAGCAGGTGAGTTTCGTAAAAACGGATTTGCAACGGTAATGTCGATTCAACGCGACGGGATTGCTCGTGGCACTGCCGCCATGGTCTTGCTAACGGATCAAGCGGAAAGTCAAGCAATCATTAAAGCCAATGCAGCCGCTACCTATTCGTTCAAGAAAGGGAGTTCGACTCAGGATTACCCGAGTTCATTAATGGGAACCATTGCTTTATTACGCCAAACATATATTGATGCAGAATGGTACCGAAATAGTAATTCAAAAGATTTAAATATATCGCTTGAAAGCTGGAATAACATTTCGAAACTGCCTCAACTTTTTGAAGTCGATAATTATAAATCGGCACTAAGAGCAGATAGAATAGGCGACGAGTTTAATGTAAAGTATATTATTAAAGGTGGAGGAGATGAATATAAACGTCTTGATGAAATTGCTAAAACTGGTGATGCCTTTATAATTCCTTTATCATTTCCGGAAGCCTATGATGTATCAAATCCTTTTGATGCAATGAACATTAGTTTAGCGGAAATGAAAAATTGGGAGCTAGCTCCATACAATGCTTCTATGATGAGTAAAGCAGGAGTTCCGTTTTGTATTACATCAGCGGGCTTAAAAGATTCGAAGTCGTTTTTGAAAAATTTGCAAAAAGCTGTTGCTTGTGGATTGTCAAAAGAGAACGCATTAAAAGCACTCACAACAACACCCGCTCAATTATTGAATATTGGAGATCAAACTGGTAAATTAATGCCTGGAATGCTAGCTAATTTCTTTGTGAGCACTACTGATATTTTTGAAAAGGAAGCAGTTATTACTGATACATGGGTAGGAGGAAAACAATTTGATGTGAATGTACAAGACAGCATCGATATGCGAGGTAAATATGCACTTACTTTAGATACATTAAAAGGATATAGTATTCAATTTGGAGGAAAGGCAAACAATCCTGAGTGTACTATTTTAAGAGATACAATTAAAATTAAAGCCGATTATGATAAAGATGTTCTTCAATTTACATTAAAGTTTGAACCGGTAAAAGGAAAGGGAGCCTATCGATTAAATGGACAATTTAATAATGTTGCCAAAACTCTTTTCGGAAATGCTCAAACTCCTAATGGCACTTGGGTAAATTGGACAGCCGATTTTAAAGAAAATTGGGAAGAGAAAAAAGATACAGCAAGCAAGAAGAATGAAAGTGTATCTGCATTAGGAAAAGTTTGGTATCCGTTAAATGCTTACGGATTTGATTCATTACCCAAAGCAAAAAATGTATTAGTGAAGAATGCTACTGTGTGGACAAACGAAGATGCCGGTATTCTTTCTGAAGCAGATGTATTAATCTGCAATGGAAAAATTTTGAAAGTCGGTAAGCAGATTAATCTCGCAGTATTAAAAATCCCTGATGTAGAAGTTATCGACGGGACAGGAAAGCATGTTACAGCCGGAATAATTGACGAGCATTCTCATATTGCAATAAATGAAGGAGTGAATGAAGGAACACAATCGGTAACATCTGAAGTGCGAATAGGAGATGTAATAAATCCCGATGATGTAAATATTTACCGTCAATTAGCCGGAGGAGTAACGACTTCACATTTATTGCATGGCAGTGCGAATGCTATAGGCGGACAAACGGCATTAATAAAATTACGATGGGGAAAAGGAGCGGAGCAATTAAAATTTGAAAATGCCGATGGGTTCATCAAGTTTGCATTAGGAGAAAATGTAAAACAAAGTAATTGGGGTGATAATAATACAACACGATATCCTCAAACTAGGATGGGTGTTGAGCAAGTTTACATGGATGCATTTACCAGAGCGAAGAGCTATGATAATGCACGAAAAAATGCAGCTTCATCAAAATCTTCGGTAATGCCTCGTCGTGACCTCGAGCTAGATGCATTAGCAGAAATAATCAATAAAAAAAGATTTATTACCTGTCATAGTTACGAGCAAAGTGAGATCAATATGTTAATGCATGTGGCAGATAGCTTCGGATTTAAAGTAAATACATTTACACATATCCTCGAAGGTTATAAGGTGGCAGATAAAATGAAGGCACATGGAGTAGGAGCATCAACGTTTAGTGATTGGTGGGCGTATAAATATGAAGTAATGGAAGCTATTCCGTATAACGGAAAAATTTTGCATGATATGGGAATTATTACCGCTTATAACAGTGATGATGCAGAGATGGCAAGAAGATTAAATCAAGAAGCAGCGAAAGCTGTGAAATACGGAAATGTTTCGGAAGAAGAAGCATTAAAATTTGTGACATTAAATCCGGCGAAGCTCTTACATATCGACAATAGAGTAGGTAGTATTAAAGAAGGGAAAGATGCCGACATTGTAATATGGAGCGACAATCCCTTAAGTGTATATGCAAAGCCACTCAAGACATTTGTTGATGGAGTTTGTTATTTCGATATTGAAAGAGATAAACAAATACGAGAAAGAGATAGAATAGAACGAGCAAGGTTGACGAAGAAAATGATGGATGAAAAATCATCAGGTGGGGCGGTTCAAAAAGCATCGTTAGTAATTGATGAATTATACCACTGTAATGACAATGAAAAATCACCGAGATAATATGAAAGCGATTATTAGCATTTTATTTGTTTGTATATCGGGGATGATATATGCACAAAATCCTGCGCCTGCAGATACAGCCACAAAACGTATACTTTTATTGGGAGGTTATGCGCATCTTGGAAATGGGAAGGTAATTCCTCAGAGTGCTATTGGAATTGCCAATGGTAAAATTACATTTGTAATGGACGGACGAAATTTTAAGCCTAGTCGTTTAGCCTTCGATACAATTATCGATGTATATGGTAAACAGATTTATCCGGGAATAATTGCAATGAATACTTCCTTGGGGATAAATGAAATTGAAGCTGTGCGAGCAACGAATGACTACAATGAAACAGGTTCGTTAAATGCAAGTGCTCGTTCCATCATTGCCTATAATACCGATTCAAAAGTAACCCCTACGGTGCGATCAAACGGAATAATGTTAGCGCAAGTGACTCCACGAGGAGGATTGATTTCGGGGCAATCATCGGTGGTAGAACTTGATGGATGGAATTATGAGGATGCAGCTTATAAAATGGATGAAGGCATTTGGATGAATTTTCCATCGCTTCAAACTGTTAAAGCCTGGTGGGCTGATGCAGAAGATGAACAAAAGAAAAGAAGTGAAAAGCAAATGTCTGATTTGAACGAATTGTTCTACGAAGCACAATCGTATGCAGCGGGAAATAATAGCGTTTATAATCCCAATTTCGAAGCGATGAAAGGATTGTTTAATAAATCGAAAACACTTTACATGCGTTGTAATTATGTGAAAGATATTTTGGCCGCTATTTCATTCGGGGATAAATTCAAATTAAAAATTGTATTAGTTGGAGCACGTGATGGATGGAGGGTAACTAAAGAGATTAAAGAGAATAATATTCCCGTTGTTATTATGCGAACACATGTATTGCCAGAGCGTGATGACGATGATATTGATTTGCCTTATAAATTGCCTTATCTGCTTTCGAAAGAAGGAATTGATGTGGCTATTACCGATGATGGATTTTGGCAAGATCGAAATATTCCTTTTCAAGCCGGAGAGGCTGTTGGTTATGGAATGGATAAAGAAGACGCATTAAAGGCTATAACGTTAACGCCTGCCCGAATATTAGGAATCGACGCTACCGTAGGATCATTAGAAACAGGAAAGGATGCCACTATTATTGTATCGTCAGGTGATGTGCTGGATATGAAATCGAGCGATATTCAGATAGCTTATATTCGAGGGAAAGAAATTAATCTTGATAATATCCAAAAACAACTATATCGAAAGTACGAGAGAAAATACGGACTAAAAGAATCAGAATAAAAAAAAGCCCTGAAATATTTTCAGGGCTTTTTCTTTTTATGATTTTAAATAATCTTGAAGAGCAGTTACATAATTCTCGAAAGCAGTGATACCTATCGGAGTGATTTTACAAGTAGTCAAAGGATAATTATCTCTAAAAGATTTAGTAATGGTAATGTATCCTGCATCCGCCAATTTATTTAACTGGACGCTGAGGTTCCCAGCAGTAGCTTTTGTTTTGTCTTTCAGAAACCCAAATTCAGCTTCTTTAGTACTCACTAATAGTGAGATTACCGACAGGCGCAACTGCTGATGGAGTAATGGGTCTAAATCTTTAAACATAGTTAAACTGCGGAAGTAGAATTATTAGCGGAGTATTTTCTTTTTAGTAAATAGCCCGGTATGATATAACCTACTAGTACTGCCGACGCAAGAACTAATAATTGAATATCGAATGTAACATTGAATGCTATAATTGCAGCAATCCAGTTAAGAGCACCACCGATTCTCAGCGGATTAAATTCAATAACACTTCCACATACATATAGGAATATTCCGTAGAGTACTAAAATCACTGGATAGCAAGATTCTTGCAGATGAGGTATTGAAAAAAGGATGATGCACAAAGAGACTAAGAATGCTGTAGATATATGACCAATAAACTGTTCGACATAAGACTTGGCTTTCTTTTCTTTATTGCTTTTTCTTGAACGTAAAGCTGAAACAATTCCACCGATAGGCATTAATATCCATACAAAAGATGCGTATTCATTATTCATTTGTAAGAGTACATAATGAGTAATGGCAGCTACAAATACCAACCATCCCCAAAATAAGTACTGGAAGCTATCATCTTCAAAATCGTTCTTTGCTGATTGAATCATGTTTTTGATGATACGAAGACTTTCTTCGTGCGACATCTCTTTTGTAGTGCTCATGATTGTAGATTATTTCATTTTTTTAGCTTTCTCAAGCATGCCTTTGGCACGATCTTCTCCCCAATGAGGAAGTAAAGGATCACTGTATTTGAACGTTTTAAATTTCTCTAACGAAGTAGTCAAATTTTCAACGGCAATCTTTTTGCCTCCTCCGTATTGTGCTGGAGTATAAAATGCTGATTCTCCTATTTCAAGATATACGCGAGGGTTTTCAGGATTTAGTTTTTTTGCTTCTTGATACAATGCCAAAGCTTCAGGTCCTAGTGTGCTTCCAAGTTTCGGATTAGCTCCTATTTTCATTCCTAAAATCATTCCTTTTAATAAAATCGATTCTGATTCTTTCGGTTGAAGAGCAATGGCTCTGTCAGCATACATAAGTGCTCGGTCGTACCATTTCTCTTGACTAGCTGAATCTATGTACATATATGTAGAAAGTGCTAAATGAAATGCTGCATAGTATTGAGTTATCCAATAGTTTGTGTCTTTAACTGCCAATTGTTCGAAGCCACGATATAGTTGAGGTTTTATCTTTGGGTTAGAGCAAGTATCCCATGTCGATAAGTAGCGTTTTAAAAAGCGATCGATTTTCTCACGTTCAGTTAAGGGCTTCGGTTTTGAGAAAGCCGTTTTACGAGTTTCGGTGCTGTCTTGGGCAATCGCCTGTCCGCAACCGATTAATAATAATAGAGCAAGAATGTATTTGTTCATAGTGTTTGAATTTTTGACAAATGTAAAGTAGTTTATATCATAAACTAAAATAAAAGTTTCAAAAATTCAATAAAACATTGATTTTCAATTAGAAAAAATTAATGGTAAGGGGCTGTTACTTTTTGAAAAGGTCTTCAACCCAGGTTTTACCCCATTCTTCGATCTCTAATTCCGACCAAATTTCAGGATAGAAAATACGTTTTTGGAAACGTGGAGGCAGGTATTTCTGCCAATTGGTTCCGCCGGTAGCAGCGATATCTTCAGGGTTTTTATGCAAATAGCGAACTGCAGACTTGTAATGAGATAAAGGCCAATTGATATTTACGTTTACGTCGAGTTGCTTTAATGAAAGCAAAAGTTCAGGCTTCTGTTGTTCTTCTTTTGAAAGAGAGCAGTAAAGCGTCCATATATTGCTAGTCACTTTTGCTTCAGCTAATTCAATTAATTCCTTCGAGTATTTTTCTTCGAACTGAATTAACGTCAACGTTTTTTTGCCTGTTGCTAATTCTGTTGCACCTGCTTTCCAATAAATATGCTCAAACATATCTTTTACAGAAGCATTTGATGCATTCATTTTGTCTCTGAAATCTTTCGAAACTAATCGTTGAAATTCAGTTGCATAAATTTCTATTGCACGGTACTGAGCTGATTGAAATCCCGAAGCAGGCAATAAACTCATTCTGAATTTTTGAAACTGTTCTGGTTCCATTCCATCTACCATAATAGAGAATGAATCGGTTAATGCAACAAAATAACGATTGATTCGCTGTAGGCGTTTAGTCAAAAATTCTCCGGTTAGTTTTTCTTGCGCAGCAACTTGTTTAAATTCATGTATAGCTAACTTAAAATAGAGCTCCGTAATTTGATGATACATGATAAACACTTCTTCATCCGGAAATTTAGTTTTCGGAGATTGAAGACTTAAAAGTGTATCTAAATGGATATAATCCCAATAAGTTAAATAATCAGCGTAAAGCAATCCATCGAGATAAGAACTTAAGTCTTGTCCCATTGCATTGAACTTCTCTTCCAGCTGTTTTATTCTCGAAACAATATTCTCAGGTAGGCTCATTTGCCAAAAATAACACTTCCCGCTTAAAGTTGAACGATTTGATGAATATCAGGAATAAAAAAGGCCGGAATTTTACCGGCCTCTATTTTAATTGAAGTGCTTTTTAGTCGCGTCTTCCCATGTAAATCATCACATAATACATCAAAGTTGCTATAGCTGAAAGTGCAGCAACTACATAGGTCATTGCAGCCCACCATAATGCATCTTTTGATTGAGCATGTTCTTGCTTGGTCGATACGCCCGACGATTCTAACCAAGCTAATGCTCTGTTACTTGCGTCGAATTCAACCGGTAAAGTGATCAAACTGAATAAGGTGGTCATGGCAAAAAGTGCAATTCCGAATAATAATAGTCCCGGAAATGTGTTTACCATCATAATTCCTGCTAATAATACCCAGTGCATCCAGCCTGAAGCAATATTTACGATCGGCACTAAAGCCGATCGAACTTGTAACATTGAATAGGCTTTCGCATGTTGAACGGCATGTCCGCATTCATGCGCAGCTACCGCCGATGCAGCAGCATTACGACCATAAAAAACATCGTGACTTAAATTCACAGTTTTGTCTAACGGATTGTAATGGTCTGTTAATCGACCTTCAACCGAAATGACTTTAACGTCTTGAATACCATTGTCGCGAAGCATTCGCATGGCAATATCTTGCCCTGTTAATCCCGAACTGATTGGAGTCTGCGAATATTCCTCAAACTTTTTCTTCAACTTATTGCTGACCAACCATCCGATGATCATAAATACGATGGAGATGAAATAAATACCTAACATATCTTTTTTACGTTTTTTGTTTAACAATTGAAATACTACATAGTTTTCAATCGTATTTAATGCAAATACGATTGAAACGCAAAATTATTGTCAAACACAACGCCAAAGTTAAATAAACTGACAAACCGTCATTTTTTTTACTCCCAGCGGAAAACTTTTACGGCTATTGCGTAAATGATGACACCCCATAATGTGATTACTGCCAACTGCGGACCCAAATCAAGCAAGCTTGCGCCTTCAAAGGCTACTTTGCGCATTGCATCATTCAAATAGGTAAGTGGAAGCATTTTGCAGATTGGTTGTAGCCAAGTAGGGAAATTCTCAACTCCGAAGAAAGTGCCGGATAATAGAAATTGTGGAAGCGTAATAATATTCGCCAATGGTGGAATTGTACTTTCACTTTTAGCAATTCCGGAAACCACAAACCCAAAACCCATAAAGACAATAAGTCCCATTGCACTCAATACAAGCATTTCTGCTACTGTGGTTAGCCCATTAATTAAAGTAAATCCGAATGCGTAATGTCCCAGAGCAATTAGGAATGCAGCACCCAATATCGCAAATACCATTCTCGCTAGTGCTTCACCCATCACTATGTAAGGTTTACGAATTGGAGTAGCGAAGAATCTCTTTATTACCAATGTTTGTCGCAAATTAAAAAAGACGAAAGCCGTTCCGAAAACTCCTGTGCTTAACAAAGAGAAACCAAGTTGTCCGGGAAGAATGAAATCTATTGTTGAATATGTTCTTCCTTTAAGTTCTTGTTGTTTAAGTGTAGCAAGTGGAGTAATAATTTTTGCCGCTGATAAATTCGATTTATCGATAAGATGTTCAAGCATTGAACGAACAATAATTCCTTTTTCAGCAGAAGCCATTGTGGTGTATAAATTCACATCATAAGTGCTTGATGAATCGAGTTGAACTTTTTGAATGTCGATAATAGCATCTAATTTTCCTTTCAATAAAAGGGTACGTTGCTCTACCGAATCCATATCGTGATGTACAGAAAATGCAGGATTACTTATCAATCCCATATAAACAGAATTTTGTTGATCGCTATGTGTTGCTAATGCTACGTTAAGTGTTACATTTCCGCCTTTCAGAAATCCGAAAACGGTAATGAAAATTAAAGGAAAAACAAGCGTAAATACAACTGCCGAAGGGCTGCGGGTGATTGACCTAAAGCTAGCTTTAGCAATGGCCATCATGGCTTTAAATTGACTGTATTTCATCTTAGTTGATTATTCATCTCTCCATTCCTGTCCGGTAAGCGACAAGAATACATCTTCGAGATTAGCTTTTTTAACTTCTTTTTTTCTTTCAAAACCACTAGCAACTAAATTGTCGATAAGCGTATCAGGAGTATCAAGAGCAATTACTTTTCCTCCTTCCATTACTGCTACACGATCACAAAGTTGTTCTGCTTCATCCATATAGTGAGTCGTAATTACAACAGTTGTTCCCATAGCTTTCACTTCGCGAATTAAGTCCCAAAGATTTCTTCTCGCTTGAGGATCTAATCCCGTTGTAGGCTCGTCAAGGAAAATGATTTTTGGTTTGTTAATTAGCGTAGTAGCAATAGAAAATCGCTGCTTTTGTCCTCCGGATAATTCTTTAAACTTGGCCTTTGCTTTGTCTTCTAGGCCTACTCGCGATAACATCTCCATCGTATCTATCGACATGTTATATAACCCAGCAAATAGTTCAAGGAGTTCAGTTAACGAAAGGCTAGGGTAGTACCCCGCCGCCTGTAATTGTACTCCGATAATTTGCTTGATATCGTTCGCTTGCGAATCAATATTTAATCCGTCAACCATTACATGGCCACCTGATTTCTCACGTAGTGTTTCAATGATTTCCAGCGTGGTAGTTTTTCCTGCACCGTTAGGGCCTAATAGACCAAAGATTTCTCCGTTGTAAACTTCGAATGATATGCCTTTTACAGCATGAAAGTCTCCGTAGCTCTTTTGTAAATCTTTTACGGTTATTATTGGTTTTGTATGCACGTGGCAAAAGTATAGCATTATTTTCTTGAAAATCGCAATTTATACCCGTTTGTCGGAATAGTTAAGTAAAACTTCATGTTGACATGATTTACGTGCGAGATTTTGCCTGACCAAACTCAATATTTTTCGGAAAATGATGAAAAATTTAATTTTTGTATTTCATGAAAGCAAACGCTTTTCTAGTATTAAGATAGTTTGGAGTTGTTTGATTTTGGTAGGCTTCTTTTTCAAAGATGATAGATCGATACGCTTTTTGATGATTTTTTAAAACAATCAATAAGTATAAATAATGCATCAAATAAGCTGCATAGAAAAGCACAACAAATAATTCAGCTTGCTGTTGAAGATGAATTCGTTCGTGTTGTAGCCAGCTTTTTATAACTGGCAATTTCGATTTTTTTAAAATGATAAAAGGGAAAATGGTGATGCCATCAACAGGTAAATATTTCACGCTAAATATAATTCCTTTGAAGTTTTTGCTCATCAGAATCTAAATGACGCTTGCGCTGAATATGATCTAGGTGCTTGCATGTCTGCAGGACGCGTTACATACGTATTGTTGCTGATATTTTTTCCAATTAATGCAATCTTAAAGTTTTTATTGATAGCATAAATTAATCGTGTATCAAATACCCATTCGCCAGAGGTGTTATTTGCTCTGTAATGTTTTACTCCCGGAATAACTCCTTCAAATACTTTGTCGATATTTTCCATGTAACTGTAATATCTTGCACTAATTCCGAAAGCGAATTTTTTGTAAGTAGTTTCGCTATCGAACTTAATCATAGTTTTATATCGATACTTTAAGATATTCGCTTTTGATGAGTTGGTAGAACTATCGCGGCTCAATAAGAAATCGGTTTGGTATGGGTCAATCATTGTAATTCCTCCCATGAATTCTTCCTTTATCTTGCCAATTTCTCCTTGTCCTGTAAGCGTTAATTCAATTCCGTCAATTCTGGTGTTTCCAATATTTGTCGACTTAAATCCGAGACCGTACAGTGGATCAACAAATGGATTTCCCCAAGGTCCAAAAGTAAATTCCATCATGTCTTTGTATTCTTGACGGAATATTGAAACGTCGATTATTCCCGAGATATTTGAGATTTTAAATAATTGTCGTACTCCAATTTCTATTGATGATCCTCTTTCAATATTTAGTGAATCATTCGGGTAAATTACAATATCGCCAACTCTTGTTTTAATGAATTTTTCAGCAATTGTAGGGAATCGAAATCCTTGTCCGTAAGAGGCACGAAGGTAAGTATACTTAAGTGCTTGAAAGTTCACTCCGAAGCGAACAAGTTTTTCTGTGTCGAATGACTTTCCGCTGATTTTTCCGTTCTCAAAACGAATTCCCGACGATACGTTCCATTTCCCGTATTTTAAGTCGCCTTGAAAATAAAGCGAATTGTTTTTTCCCGTCTGTGAACTAAATAAGTCTCCTTTAACATCAGTCGAAAACGATGAAATTCCGCCCGAAAGCGTCAATAAGTTTTTGTAATTATATTGTGTTAAAAATTCAACAAAATAGGTCTGAGCCTTCGATCCCTGATTGGTATTGTTTTTATTGTTGGTGATAAAATATCTTGATCTTAATTTATAACTTATATGTTTTCCGGTATAGTTAATTGATGGATCAATATATGTGCGTGAAGTATTGTATTTACTTGCTGTTGATCCTGTAGTGTCTAATCCTCCTAAAGGTAACAAGGCGCCTGTTGTATCATTTTGCCAAATAAGATAATTGTATCCTCCCGCTCTTTGAGTGTTAATTGCTAATCCTGCATTTAATCCGCTGATCTTTTTAAAGTGATATCTTAAACTTACGTTTCCTCTCCATCGTTCTTCATTGTCGCCAACGCGATATCCATCCTCTGATAAATGATGTCCTCCAATTGTTAAATCAAGATTTTTAATTTTTTCTCGATGCGAAAAATTTATTCCGCTTGTCATTTGTGTTTTATTGCCCCACCATTTCATTGATTTATCTGCGGGACTATCATAAAATCCTGTGTATAACGATAAATTTGTTACTGCACTATCAGTAGGATATGCGGTGCGTAAGTTGATTACTCCGTTCAATGCAGATGATCCGAAGAGTGCCGATGAGGCACCTTTAATAACTTCAACTTGCTCGAGATTTTCTATTGGAAGAAAGCTCCATTTTGCATCGCCTGCATCACCTGCCAATAAAGGTAAATCGTCTACTAATATTAAGACTCTGCTTCCAGCTCCATAGCTAAATCCAGAGCCACCACGAATATTTGCTTGTCCGTCGATTACCGTTACCCCGGGAATTTGTTCAGCGGCTGTTTCCATCGAAGTCTGATTGGTATTTTCGATGTATGATGGTTTTAAAACTTCCATCGATACTACTACTTCCTCAAGTTTCTGTTCATGTTTTCCTGCTGAGATAACAATCGTTTCAAGTTGGTGTGCAGAATGTTTTAATTTGATGTTAAGATTAATCTCTTGCCCTTCTGTTATAGTTATTGATTTTGAAAATGGATCACATCCAACATAGTTTACTTCAAGTAAATATGTTCCAGGCAATAATTTAAGTTCATATTCTCCATTTTCATTTGAGGTTGTTCCTATATGTAGTTTTTTTATTTCTACAACCGCTCCAAACAAATATTCTTTGTCTGATTCATCGAAGACTGTTCCACGCACTGTTCCTTTTTGCGCATGGCTGCTAAACGATGCCAATAAGCATATAAATAATGGGATCAGGTATATTTTAAGTTGAGTTTTAGTCATATTGTAACAGAATCGGCGGATGTGTTAGTAAGATCGGATAAAATTGCAACCAATTTCTGACATATAAAAGTATTTTTGCAGCGTCCGCCAAAAGTGATTTTTCTATCCTGTCCGGCGGTTTTAAAGTGATGAACAAAGAAGATCAGATATTATATCAGATTGCCTTAACGATGATTCCTAATGTGGGTCCCGTTTTGGCACGTATTCTATTGAGCTATTGCGGTAGTTTAGAAGCCATATTTAAACTGAAAGCATCGCAGCTCGAGAAAATCCCCGACATTGGTCCGGTGACCGCACGCAGTATTGCTCGTCAGAAAATCTTTCATCTCGCGGAAGCGGAACTGAAAAATGTTTTGCGTAAAAAGGTGAAGGTGCTATTTTACCTCGATGATGATTTCCCGAATCGCTTAAAACAATGCAATGATGCCCCGATTTTGCTCTATTTTAAGGGTAATATGGATTTTAATAAACAGCGTTATTTAGGTATTGTTGGCACCCGAAAAGCAACCGAATATGGTAAGTATCTTACCGAAAAATTAGTAGAGGATTGTGCGGGTAAGGATATCGTAATTGTAAGCGGAATGGCCTACGGAATTGATATTTGTGCTCATAAGGCTGCATTGAAATACGGTTTGCCTACTGTTGGAGTCATGGCGCATGGGCTTGATCGAATTTATCCACCTGAACATACCGAAGTAGCACGAGATATGACTCGTCAAGGAGGGGTGTTAACCGAATATCCGTTTAATACAGATCCCGATCGCGAGAATTTCCCCTCTAGAAACAGAATAGTAGCAGGGCTTTGTGATGCGATAGTGGTTGTTGAGGCAGCTGAGAAAGGCGGAGCATTAATTACAGCCGATATTGCAAATAGCTATTCTAGAGATGTTTTCGCCTTTCCAGGAAGAACCAATGATCCTTACAGTTTAGGTTGCAACAAGTTTATTAGAGATAACAGAGCTGGATTGATTTCAGGCGCTTCCGATCTTCTGCGGATGATGAGCTGGGACGAAGACAAGAAAGGCAAGAAGAAAAAACCTGCCCAACAGCAATTATTTGTGGAACTGTCGGAAGAAGAAGAAAAACTGATGAAATTCGTAACTCGCGAAAAACGCGATATCGATAGCATTGCCCTCGATGCAGGGATGCCAATGAGCAAAGTTTCGTCGTTGCTTTTTGCTTTAGAAATGAAAGGAGTAATTCGAGCCTTCCCCGGCAAGCAGTTCGTTCAGGTGTAATGAATATTCATTAATTTTGCCGACTTAAATAGAAGAAGATGTACAACACACTGAAGCCTGTTCTAGATCAGGAATTAAATGAAATTCGCGAAGCAGGATTGTATAAAGCTGAACGTATTATCAGTACGCCGCAAGCTGCCGATATTAAAGCCAACGGTAAAGAAGTAATAAATTTTTGTGCTAATAATTACTTAGGACTTTCCTCTCATCCAAAAGTAATTCAAGCAGCAATTGACGCTATCCATACTCATGGATTCGGAATGTCGAGTGTGCGATTTATTTGCGGAACTCAAGATATTCATAAAGAACTGGAAACTAAAATTGCAGGATTTTTAGGAACAGAAGATACAATCTTATATGCTGCTGCATTCGATGCAAATGGTGGAGTGTTCGAACCTTTACTCAACGAGCAAGATGCTATTATCAGCGATGAGTTGAACCATGCTTCTATCATTGATGGAATTCGCTTATGTAAAGCTCAGCGTCACCGTTATAAGCACAATGATATGAACGATTTGGAAGAGCAGTTAAAGGCTACTCAGCATTTACGTCATAGAATGATTGTTTCAGATGGCGTTTTTTCGATGGATGGAACAATAGCTCAGCTCGATAAAATTTGCGATTTAGCCGATAAGTATAATGCATTGGTGATGATCGACGAATGTCATGCCAGCGGATTTATGGGAAAAACTGGTCGAGGAACACACGAATATAGAAATGTGATGGGCCGCGTAGATATTATCACCGGAACTTTGGGTAAAGCTCTTGGCGGTGCTATGGGCGGATTTACTTCCGGGAAAAAGGAGATTATTGAAATGCTTCGTCAACGTTCTCGACCATATTTATTTTCAAATTCTTTGGCTCCTTCTATTGTTGGCGCATCCATAGCTGTAATTGATATGCTGAGCGAAACAACAGCTCTTCGCGATAAATTATGGGAAAATACGGCCTACTTCAGAAGTGAAATTACAAAGGCAGGGTTTGATATTAAGCCCGGTGAACATCCAATTGTTCCTATAATGCTGTATGAGGCTAAGTTAGCTCAAGAATTTGCAACGAAATTGCTCGATGAGGGTATTTATGTGATTGGCTTCTTTTATCCTGTGGTGGCAAAAGGAAATGCACGTATCCGGGTGCAGATTTCGGCCGGTCACGAACGTCATCATTTGGAAAAAGCTGTGGCTGCCTTTACGAAAATCGGAAAGGAACTCGGTGTAATTAAATAAGTTAGCAGAACAATTCGGGATTCTTTGTGAGATTGGTCAATTTCATTAATTTTGCAATCCCAATTCGGGGCCTATAGCTCATTCGGTTAGAGCAACAGACTCATAATCTGTGGGTGCCTGGTTCGAATCCAGGTGGGCCCACCACTTACAAAGGGAGAGATACTTAAAAGTATTTCTCCCTTTTGCTTTTATAGTATTCCGTTTAATGCCGTTTTTCAATGTTGGACTTGTATTTTTCTTATAATCAGGCAAATTAATATGATAATGTTGGTTTTTTTATTTGATATAGGTCATTTTAAAAAATTCGATTCTACTGTTTCTTTGAAGATTGAGATCATGTGCATAACTAGAAACAGAGCATTTTTTTAAGTTGTAAGGTTTATATAGGTGTTCACTCTCATGTTTGAGGAAAAGTGTGCTCCTTAAACTTGCTTCAATAAATTTGAAAAAATGTTATTTGTATGTTAAGTTTCAATTCGGCGAGCACCAGAGTGGTGAATACCAAAAGAGGTGTAATTGAATGCATGGAAATTGCGCTTGGAAATCAATACAGTGATTGTGATCTGGCAATATTTCATGCTTCCATCGGACATAATTTTAGCGAATTAATTGCTCAGGCGCATGAGATGGCTCCCAATGCTAAAATATTGGCGGCGTCCTGTTGTGGTGTAGTGGGACGAGAAGGTGTTAGCGAGTCAATGAAAGATATTGCGGTAATGACTGTCAAAGGAAATGAATTTACCGTAGCTCATATCGACGGAATTTTCGGACACAATTCGTATGAAAAATGTTTGGAAATGGCGAATGATCTTAAGTCAAGATCAGGGAAAATTAATATGATCTACTTTTTAGCATCGGGAATCGATATTGCAAACGATGATTGTATAGCTGCCATAGAATCGGTTTTTGGTCCAGAGGTAACCATATTTGGTGCTACTTCGTCCGATAATATGAAAGGATTTATTAGCTATCAGGCGGTAGATAATAAAGTGTATGACCATGCAGCTTTTGCTGTTGGTTTTTGGGATGAAACTTTGAAAATCGATACTCAAGCTACCCATGGATTTGTAGCGGTTGGTGAGCCAATGTTGGTGACAAAATCAAACGGCCATATTATTTACGAAATAAATAATAAACCGGCATGGGAAGAGTATCTCACGAAATTGACATTGCCAACTGATTCTACTTGCGGCGACTCAATTCCAATAGGCGCATTAGCAGAAAAGCTATCACCGGAATTGGCGAAAGAATACGGCAATAATCATATTCTGCGAGTTGTAACAAAGCATGTAGGTAGTGAAATGTACTATGCAACGAAATGTCCTGAAGGAACTGAGCTTTGGTTAACTTCTCGCGATGAAGCACTTATTTTTAGTGAAATGGCACGAATGGTGGAAGAGATGAAAAGGCGATTGGGAGATAAAAAAGCTGTTGCCGTTTTTCATGCCGATTGTTTAGCACGTGGCCGCTCATTGTTTAATAAAATTATTAAAGAGGAGTTAGTAAATACCATGCAATTTCCTTTTTATTCAGAAGGTAGTTGTCCTCCGTGGCTAGGTATGTATGGCTTTGGCGAGTTTGCTCGCTTAGGTGGAAAAAACACTTATCATAATTATACAACAGCTTTATATGTAATGTACAGGTAAGCGAAACGCTTCTCCTAAAACAGAGTATTTATGTCGGCAGCTCCGGAATATGATAAGTTATTAAAAGAATATCGCGATTTACAATCGCGAGCTTCAAGATTTACTAATATTGAACAAAAACTTATCAATACTCGCGATCGTCTCGATCATGAGCTTGAACTGTATAAAAGATTACATGCATTTAATGCAAAAGCGTTAAAGGATTTAAATAACAGGAACTTTTCAAATCTCATTGCTGAAGCTATCGTCGACATTTTCGAAATTGAATCAGCAATAGTTTTATATCGTGATACTAATAACGAAAATGAGAAAGTAATTAGCGTTGAGGGTTCCTACTTAAATAATGTTTCTGATCAGGAAATTACGGATGAAATAATTGCACTGGCAAAAATTGTTGAAAGAGAAAAGAAGGTTATTGTCGAATCAAAATTATTAGGCGATTTTAAGTTTTTAAATGTTTTTAAGGAGGGGCTATTTATTAATATTGCCGACAAAACTCTTGGATATTGTGTTTGCTTAGGCGGATTTGTAACTAAGATAAATTCGCCATTATATCAATCGCTCGAAGAACGACATGGAGCTTTTTTTGAGGTGTTTGCCCAACAAATTCAATCGTTATATTCAAATCGACAAAAAAGTGAGCAAATTAAAGATCAAGTCAGAAGAATTTCTGTTTCTGAACTTGAATTAAGGAAATTGTCGTTAATTGCTACCAAAACAAAAAATGGTGTAATCATAACTGATAATGAAGGTAAAATAGAATGGGTAAATGAATCGTTTGTTACTTCGACAGGATTTACACTTTCAGAAGTTGTAGGAAAAAAACCTAAGGAGTTTCTTCAACGCGAAGGCATCGATGTTGATTCGGCAAAAAGACTTTCAGAATCGCTAAGTAAGAGGGAAAATATCGAAATTACTATCGTAAATTATAATAAAGCGGGTAAACAATTTTACAATCAATTGGAGATTACACCGGTATTTGATGACAAAGAGAAACTTATAAACTTTATTGCTCTTCAAAAGGATATTACGGCAGAGACAATTACTCAACAACAATTGGTGAAAGTAAATACTCGATTTGAGCTAATTACTGAGAAATCAAATACTGGAATTTGGGATTACAACTATCGAACTAACGACCTAATTTGGAGTGAATTGTTGTATGTGCAATACGGTATTTCACCTAGTACTTTTGAAGGTGACTTGTTTGATTTCTGGAAAAAATCACTTCACGAAAGTGATAGAGATAAAATGCTAAATGATCTAGACAGAGTTATTGCGGGTGAAGTCGATATGATCGATCAAGAGTTTAAAATTGTGCGTTGGAATGATAAGTCACTTCGTATAATGAAGGGCTCGATTATTGCCGAGAAAGATGATTCCGGTGAAATAATTCGATTGTTAGGTTCTTCACAAGATATTACAGAATCGCGTCAAGCTGAATTGAAAATTAAAGCCAGCGAAGAGAAATATCGAAGTATTATTGATAATATGAATCTCGGATTGGTTGAGATTGGCGTGAATGGTGAAGAATTGTTTAGTAATAAGAAATTCAGAGATATTACGCTACTTGATAGTCCCGGTGTTTTAGGCGTTTACAATGACTATGAATCAAGTTTAAATGAAAAAGTAAGTAACAACCAAATTAGCGCGTATCGGAAAATAGCTGATTCGGTTTTTGAAATTGACTTCTTAAGAAGCGATGGTAACTTGATTCATTTGTTGGTTAGTACCGCATCTGTTTTAAGTCAACAAGCAGTAGTTGATTCTTACATAAGTATTTACCTCGATATTACTCCTATAAAATTACTTCAACGTAGCTTAGAGGAAGCACTTCATGAAAGAGATTCTTTTATTGAAATCATTAATTCAATGAAGTTGTTTTATGAAAGTATATTGAATCATTCACCGGCTGAAATTAAGGTAATAAATCCTGAATTGTTTTTGACCTATGCAAATAGGCTAATGCTCGAAAACGAGCCCGGATTAGAAAATAATTTAGGAGGAAACTTAAAGGATATAGGTGTTGCTGGTAGCCCTGAACGAATGAGATATGATCGAATAATTGATAAAGTAAAGCAAGCTATCGATCTAAATTGTATGGTGCAGATGGAAGAGCTAAGGGTGAATAATTCAGGTGAAGAAAGATGTTTGTTGAAGAATATTTTGCCACATTATAGTGCTGAAGGAGAATTGGAACATATTGTAATTTCAGGAGTTGATATTACAGATTTGAAAAGAGTTCAGGAAGATGTTTTGGCAAAGAATGAAGAGCTGAAGAAAATTAATGCCGAGCTCGATAACTTCGTTTATAGTGTTTCGCACGATCTTAGATCTCCATTGTTGTCTATTAAAGGAGTTCTCTCGTTGGTTTTAAATTCTCAAGGGGTAAGCGATAAGAATGCTCAGTTTTTGAAATTGGCCGAAAATTCGGTAATACGTCTCGACGGAACGATTCAAGAAATCCTAGAGTATTCGCGGAATGCACGACTTGAAATTATTCCTGAATCGTTTAATATTCGAGAAATGGTAAATCATATTTTTAGTGATTTGAGATTTGCGTCTAATAGTCATGTAGAATTTATGCTGGAAATTAGTGGATCTGAAGAAGTACTTTCCGATAAGTCTAGAATGGACACATTACTTAAAAATTTAATTGGTAATTCGGTAAAATATAGAAGAACCAATATTGCAAACCCATTTGTGAAAGTGGAGATATCTTCTTCTCAGAGTTTTTATGTTATTAAAGTAATCGATAATGGAGAGGGAATATCTCCGAAGAGTATAAATAAAATTTTCGATATGTACTATCGCGGTTCTAGCTCTAGCGTTGGTACAGGCTTAGGATTGTATATCTGTAAAGAAATACTAAACAAGCTTAATGGTGCAGTTACAGTAAAGTCAGTAGTTGGTGAAGGAACTACAATGACAATAACACTTCCAATTATAAAATCTAATTCTTAAGTCGAATATGAAACGCTACCTGTTAATTGATGATGATGAAATTTTTAATTTCCTGCATGCTGAACTTATTCGTAAAGCTGATAATGACGCAATAATTGATGTGTTTACTTCTAGCATTGAAGGACTAACTTATCTTACCGATTGTATTAATAAAAGCGAACCTATTCCCGACTTTTTATTCCTTGATATTAGAATGCCCGAAATGAACGGCTTTGAGTTTCTTAACGAGTTGCTAAAACTTCCTGCAAATAAAATTGATAAGATTAAAATATTTATGCTGACATCATCTTTAGATGATAGAGATCGTAAGACTGCCGGTAGTTATGCTTTGGTGAAAGGTTTTATCGGCAAAACTTTCTCTATAGAAAGACTTAACGAAATTATAGAAGAGTATCGTTGATTGATTGCGTATCTGTCTGAAATCAGTTCCTGCGGATGAATTAATTTTCATATTTTCGCTGCCATGCTCGTTAAAAATATTATATTCGATTTAGGCGGTGTTATTATCGATATTGACTATAATCTTGCCGCTGCCGCTTTTAAAAAGTTAGGCATTGTTGATTTCGATAATTTCTATTCAAAGGCGAAACAGAGTTCGTTGTTCGACGATTTTGAAAAGGGATTAATATCAAATGCTGAATTTCGTGATACTCTTCGCCAATTTCTGCCTCCTGTAATTAGCGATCAGCAAATTGATGATGCTTGGAATGCAATGCTTATCGGTATTCCTTCTCATCGTGTCGATTTTTTGAAAGAAGTAGCTAAGCATTATAGAATATTTTTATTAAGCAATACTAATCGTATCCATATTGAAGCTTTTTCTCAATACAATGACGAAAAATTTGGTATGGGATATTTCGAAAGTATTTTTGAATATTGTTATTTCTCTAGTGATATCGCCATGCGCAAACCCGATGCTGAAATATTCGAGTTTGTCCTGTCAGAAAACGGATTGCGTAAAGAGGAAACTATTTTTATTGATGATAGCATTCAGCATATACAAGGGGCTTTAAATACCGGATTGCATGCTGAACTATTAAAGGTAGAGGAAGGCGAGAATATTGAATCTAAATACAGCCACTTTATTGTTAAATAGTTTTCTTCTCCTGACAGAGTTCTATCAATACGCCGTTTGTTCCTTTAGGATGTAAGAAGCAAACAAGTTTATTGTCGGCTCCATTTTTAGGTTCTTTATTGAGTAATACAAATCCTTCTTCTTCTAGTCTTTTCATTTCTGCATTTATATCCGCAACATCAAATGCAATATGATGTATTCCTTCCCCTTTTTTTTCGATGAATTTGGCAATCGGTGATTCAGGGTTTGTCGCTTCTAGAAGCTCGATTTTGTTTTCCCCAACTTGAAAAAAGGAGGTCATTACCCCTTCCGATTCAACGCCTTCTGTTTTGTAATGAGCAGTGTTGAAAATCTTCGCAAAGAGAGCATTCGAGTTTTCTAAACTTTTTACAGCAATACCTATATGTTCAATTTTTAACATCATCGTTGTTGGATTCTTTGGGTTTAAAGTCGTATTGAATTTTGATTGTGTCAGATTTGTTATCTTCCTTGTTTTCTAATTCCTCTAATTTCTCCGACGAAGATAATTGTTCATCATGAATAGGATGTTCACCTTCAATAAAAATCATGTCAGGACCATCATCTTCTTCTAATTCCCAATCGTATACTTGTCGCTGTATTCCTGATTTACGATAATACCAAGCTAAGAGCGAGCCTGAAATCGCCCCAAATAAATGCGCTTCCCAACTCATGCCTTCAAAAAGAGGAAATAGTCCCCATACCATACTTCCATAGAGAAATACCACTAATAATGACAATGCCATCATTCCTTTTTCTCTTCTGAAAACACCTCCGAAAAAGATGAATGAGGCTAGTCCGTAAATGATTCCGCTGGCTCCAATATGATAGGCCGGCCTGCCGCCAACCCATAGCCAAATTCCATGGAGTAGCCATATAGAAAAGAAAACTCGCAGATAAACATCTTTGTAAAATGTTACCATGGCTCCTCCTAAAACTAATAAAGGAACGGTATTCGAAAATAAATGTTTTAAGTCGTCGTGTAGAAACGGCATAAATAAAATGCCATCAAGGTTTTCAAATGATCTGGGATAAACTCCGTGATCCGCAAATGAAGTGTTGAAGTATATCTCAATACCTTTAACTACCCAAATTATTGCAATGAATATAAAGGGAGGAATAAAGTTTTTTAAAAGTACTTGCTCTTCTTTTCTCATTTTAAGTTGGGTAAAGTTACAACAAAAACAGCGACACTTTATAATTGTCGCTGTTGGTTAATGGTCTAAACGGAGCTTTAGTCTTATGTGATTTTAGTTAGTTGAAGAATGTTTCCGTCTCTAATTTTAATATCAAAAAGATAAAGTCCTTCCGGATGTTTCGATATGTCGAATGGGGTTTGATTATTCCCTGTCAATTATCCACAGTCTTTCCGTCAGCTGAGTAGGTAGTCGTATATACTTCAGTGTTTATTTTAAGTGTTGTTGAAATAAAACTGTTTTGCCGGATTTGGATAGAGGTTATTTGATGGTAGTTTTTCATTTTCTTCTATTCCTTCTGTTGTACAAAGTACAGTGGCTCCAAGTGGCTATGTCATTAAATAGAATTTCTCGGAGTAAAATTCCTTTCATGATAATTTGCTAAAATTTCTGAGAATTAAAAATGTACTTAATTCATGGCTTTGATGATTCTAGATTTCGGTATTTAAGTACTTTTGCCGTATGGAAAAGTTGTTTTCAGTGAATAGTCGCTTTACGGGACATCAAGGTAGTGTTTATGCTTTGCTGAGAGGCGATGGCAATAGCTTTTATAGTGGCTCAGGCGATAAATTAGTAGTTAAGTGGAATGCCGATATGCCCGATGAGGGTGAAGTGGTGGCTCGTTCTTCTGATGCGATTTACGGGTTACAATTGCTGAAAGAGGAAAATATTTTACTAGTGGGTCAGGCTAGCGGAGGGATTCATATTATTGATTTAAAGGAACGTGCTGAAAAGCGTTTGCTTAAAATTTCTCATACCTCTATATTCTCCTTGCAACTTAGTCCGGATGAGAAGTTGATATTCGTGTTAACCGGTGATGGCTCGTTTTATGTTTTAGATAGAAGCACTTTCAATCAAGTGGCAAGTGTGAAAATTTCTAGTAGCAAAGTACGTTGCATGATCTTTAATGCCGATGGTTCTAAGGCGTATTTTGGTTGTGGTGAAGGTGCCGTGCAGGAGATTAATTTAAATGGATTTTCCTTCGGGAAAAGGTGGCAGGCGCATCAACAAGGATTTTCGGTTAATGCTTTGACCTTAACGCCGGAAAATGATTGTATTTTAACTGGGAGTAGAGATGCCCATATCAATAAATATTCATTGTCGAATTATAAGCTTGTGCAATCGGTGCCTGCTCATAATTATGCAATTTATGATTTGGCATTTAATAACGATAATTCATTGTTGGCTTCTGCAAGCAGAGATAAAACAGTGAAAATTTGGAACCCTGATTCATTGGAGGTGATTATGCGCCTTGAAAAACAAGAGGCTGATGGTCATGTGAATTCAGTGAATAAGTTGTTGTGGTTAAATACTACTGATTTGCTCTCTGCCGGCGATGATCGTTCAATTGCTTTGTGGAAAATGTCTGTTTAATACTTTCATTTCCTTATTTTTGTTCTATGCTTAACCAAAATCTTGATCCCGATAAAGACCGCTTAAATAGCGCTGAAAAGGATATTGAAAAAGTCCTAAGGCCTGGCGATTTTAATGACTTTACCGGTCAGGATAAGGTTATTGAGAATCTTAAAATCTTTGTTAAAGCAGCGGGTCAACGTGGCGAACCATTAGATCATGTTTTGCTTCACGGACCTCCGGGATTAGGTAAGACCACCTTGGCTTATATTATTTCGAATGAGCTGGGTACTAATATCAAAACAACTTCAGGCCCTGTTTTAGATAAACCGGGCGATTTGGCAGGTTTGCTTACTAATCTTGAGCCAAATGATGTGTTGTTTATCGACGAAATTCACCGTTTAAGTCCCGTAGTGGAAGAGTATTTGTATTCTGCAATGGAAGATTTTCGGATCGATATCATGATCGAAAGTGGTCCAAATGCGCGTTCTGTACAAATTCAGTTGAACCCATTTACTTTGGTAGGAGCAACTACTCGCTCCGGATTACTTACCGCACCCTTGCGAGCCCGCTTCGGAATAACATCTCGCCTCGAGTATTATGATGCTAAAAGATTAACATTAATCGTTCAACGTGCTTCTGATATTTTAAAGATTGGTATTGCAGAAGATGCCGCTTATGAAATTGCTAGAAGAAGTAGAGGAACCCCTCGTATTGCAAATGCTTTATTACGTCGTGTTCGTGACTTTGCTCAAATAAAAGGAAACGGTTTTATTGATCTTTCAATAGCACAATATTCATTGGCAAATCTCAATGTAGATGAATTTGGTTTAGATGAAATGGATAACCGAATTTTATCAGCTATCATCGATAAATTTAAAGGCGGTCCTGTAGGATTAACTACTATAGCTACTGCAGTAGGTGAAGAGGGTGGAACTATCGAAGAAGTGTATGAGCCATTCTTGATCATGGAGGGCTTTTTAGTGCGTACTCCTCGTGGTAGAGAGGTAACGGAGAAGGCTTACCGACATTTAGGTAAATCTTTTAGGAAGTCGAAGGGAACGTTGTTCGAAGGACTAGAATAAATATTCTTAAATAATTTCTTTTTAAAATAATGTCGACGAAGAATAATCGTGAGTTAATTCGTATCGAAGCGCTTCGTCTCGGTTTCGATCATGTTGGCTTTTCTCGTGCCGATTTTTTAGAGGAGGAAGCTCCGCGCTTGGAACAATGGTTGTCGAATAATTATCACGGTAAAATGAGCTATATGGAACGATGGTTCGATAAACGTCTCGATCCCCGTTTACTTGTTGATGATGCTAAAACAGTTATTTCTCTATTGCTGAATTATTTTCCGGAAGAAACTTCTGCATTAGAAACACCAAAAATTTCTAAGTATGCTTATGGCGAAGATTATCATTTCGTAATAAAAGATAAGTTGAAGCAATTGTCTGATTTTATCAAACAAAATATTGGTGATGTGAATGGCAGAGCATTTGTTGATTCTGCTCCTGTTTTAGATAGAGCTTGGGCTAAGAAAAGCGGATTGGGTTGGATTGGCAAGAACGGAAATCTTATTCATCCCAAACATGGTTCTTTCTTTTTTATCGCTGAGTTGATAATTGATTTAGAACTTGAACCCGACGGACCAATTCGCGATTATTGCGGAACGTGTACGAAGTGTATCGATGCTTGCCCGACTCAAGCAATTGTAGCACCAAAAGTTGTAGATGGCAGTAAATGTATTTCGTATTTTACTATTGAATTGAAAGAAGCAATCCCTATGAGTTATCAAGGTAAGTTTGATAATTGGGCTTTTGGTTGCGATACTTGCCAAGATGTTTGCCCTTGGAACAGATTCTCAAAACCTACTACCGAAAATGTTTTTCTTAAAACCAATAATTTACCAGCAATGAGTATTGCCGATTGGGAAGAAATAACAGAAGAAGTATTTAAGGAAAAGTTTAAATCATCACCGCTTTTAAGAACGGGATTTGAAGGAATAAAAAGGAATTTAAAGTTTATTTCACTACATGGCGAAAAGCCTGCATAATCACATCACTATACTTATTTCCGAAAGTCGCCAAACACCACATCATCAGTAACTTGCGTTCGTCGGCCTTAAGCCATTTAATCGCTTTCACTAACTCTTTGTTAAACAAAGTTCTATCGAAACTTACTTTCGTGAGAATTTCTTTTGAGTATTCGAACATAAATGTAGTTTTATTGCTGAATGGAACTCTAAATTACAATAACCTGAAACGAAATAACGCAATAAATCGCAAAATCTTGCACACAGGGTAGTGTAAAACTCTTAATCCTCACTCCATCTGTATGTTATGTTATCAACGCCTGCTAAATCCAATACCCTGTCAACCACTGTTGCGGCCAAAGCATCAAAAGAATCAGGCCGACTATAGAAGCTTGGGCTTGCAGGCACAATAATCCCTCCCGCTAGGGTAATTGTTTTCATGTTTTCAATATGAATGAGACTTATTGGGGTGTCTCTAGTTACCAGAATTAATCTCCTCCTTCTTTAAGAATAACATCAGCAGCCCTAGTGGTTAAATCATTACTAATACCTTGTGCAATTCTTGCTAATGTGCCCATAGAACACGGACAAACAATCATTGTGTCATATTTGGCCGATCCGGAGGCAAAAGGTGCCATGAAATTACTTTTGTCGTAAACGGTATAAGGAATCTTCTCGAAATCGCGATTGCCTAATTCATATTCCCAAACAGCTTTTGCGTTGTCGCTAAAAACCATTCCTACTGTCTCGATCTGACCTTTTAAAAGCTGAAGTTTTTCTAGTAGTACTTTCGCATAAATAGCACCACTGGCACCGGTAACTGCAACTATGATTTTTTTCTTTTTCACGATATAAATTATTTGCTTCCGAATGTCTTCAGAAATTCAAATGTAATAACAGTATTGTATTGCCCTTTGTTCAGTCGATAGGTCGATCCAGAGCCATGTTCCCGTATCGGAAGGACCGATTGTATTAAACCAAATTGGAAGTCCCAGTTTTTCCCTAAAGGATATCCTAAAATTCCATTCGCACTTAAATCGAATTTTAAAAATGGCTTCATATAGGGCATATCGCCAAGTTGGTCTTCTTCATGTACCGAGAAAAGGTATCCTAGCGATGGCCCAGCTTCGAAATAAAGCTTTTTGCCCATACGATACCTATAAAGTATTGGCATTTCAATGTAATGTAGCCGCATGAGATAGAAAGAAGGGACTCCATCAACTTCTGCACTTGGTTTTCTGCTTCCTTTTTGGATATATCCTAGACGAAATCCAATGCTCGATTTATCGTCTATTGATAAACGTACCCCGGCTCCAATTGCAAAGCCGCCCTTGTTAAATCCCGAAAGCTCATCACCCGAAACCTGACTGCCAACAGCACCGCCGTATAATTCCCCTTTGAAGTTTTGGGCACTAGCTTTATGGCTTATTATGAATATCAGAATTGCAGTAATTAGCGATAATCTTCTCATAAAAGCAAAGATGAGAAAATCTTGTCAATGAGTGATTATATCAGTGTTTCCATTCGGTTTTGCGAAAATCCAAGATTTTATTTAACTTAATAAAGCCTTTGTTTAGAAAATTATACCTAACTTTAAATTCTTATATCTACTTTAGTGTTTGGTATAGGCCCGACCAACTTGATTGTTATGATGTATCGAAAGCTATTCTTGATAGTGTTATTAGTCTGCTTTAATGTATTTAATTCGTTTTCGCAATCGACAAACAAGTCGTATAGTTTAGTATTGGAGCTTCCTGCATTTACCGAAGAAAAAACCTTGCCTTATTTACTTGATGTTTTTTCATCTACTACAGGTGTTGAATTGAAAGAATATTGCAGTTACCAAGGTTGGATTGTACTTGAAGTGAATAATGAAAGGTATTCGTGCACTGAGGATCCTATGTTGTTGTTAAAGCAACTTCAAATAGATGGGATATTAAAAGTGGGAGCTACGAAAGATCAGGTGGAAGCTTATTGTAAAGGGGGATTACATGCATTTACAGATATAAAAAAGTAATTATTGCATGAAGATATTATACTCAATATTGATTAGCTTATTTTGCTTGATAATTTTATCTTCAAGCCTATTTGCGCAATGCACTGGAGGTAATTTAGGTGGATCTATAACTCCAACTACTTCTTGGCAGTCAGTGGGTACTACTAATATTAATGGTAATAGATATTTTACTTTCGTTGCTACAGCAGGCTTCAATTATTATTTTTCTTTTTGTTCGGTAGATGGTGGTAGTTCTACTTATGATACTGAACTAACAATATTAGATAATACGGGCAATCCTGTAGCCGGCGGATATAACGACGATAATTGCGGTTCTCAATCTTATTTAAATTGGACATGTGTAACTGCAGGAACGTATCGCGTTTTGGTGACAAAATATAGTTGCGCAAACCAAACTAATATTGGTACGTTCGTGTATAAAATGGCCGCTCCATTAAGTTGCCCTTCTGGACTTGGAAGTGGTACAATAGCAGTGGCTTCTTTGCCTTATGCTTCAGGTGCAGGAACTACTTGTGGAATGGGCAATGATTTGAATTCTTCAAATGTTACGGTTTGTGGTAGTTCTTTTTATCTCGGTGGAGAAGATATGGTTTGGGTTTTTACTCCTGCTATTACAGGTACTGTTACTATCAATCTTACTTCAGCAGGTTCTTACAACGGCTTAATGTTATACGATGGTTGTCCTTTAATAGGGCAAGGCGGTACCTGCGTTCAAGTTTCTCAAAGCTCTTCGGGCAATCAAGCAATTACCGCATGTTTAACCGGAGGAAGAACATATTATTTAATACTTGATGTATTTCCTTCTCCTAATTGTAATCCGTTTACTAATCTCACAATTTCTGCTCCAATTGCAGTAGGTGGTTGTGCTCTTGGGACAGGTGTAAACAATATAACCTTACCATATACTTCAACAGGTCGAACTACTTGTGGTAAAGTGGATGATGTTACTGCAACTTCAGCTATCTCATGCGGAAGTACTTTGTATTATACCGGAGAGGATGAGGTTTTTGTATTTACTCCATCAGTGACAGGAAATATTTCTATTGCGTTAACTTCTTCCGGTTCTTATACAGGAATTACTTTGTTTGATGGTTGCCCTTCAACGGCCAGTTGTTCGGGTACTGCCGGTACATGCGTAGCTTTTGAGCAGAGTTCAACAGGAAATAAATCCTTATGCGCCAATGTTATTGCAGGACATACTTACTATTTAATAATCGATTCGTGGGCAACACCAACTTGTAATCCTTATGATATTTCAATAACAGCTCCTGTTGGTTTATTGCCGGGTGCAACATGCGGCACTCCTGTAAATATAGCATCATTACCTTATGCTGCCAGCAATGAAACTACCGCTTGCATGGGGAATGATTATTCTAATTCAAGTATTGGTTCATGCGGCACTTTGTATGAATCAGGAGAGGATAAAGTTTATGCTTATACAGCACTTGGCGCAGAGTGTATCGGAATTACAATTAATGGTTCAAGTACAAATTCTATCGGATATCAAGTGTATAGCGGTTGTCCAGGAAGTGCAGGTGCTTCGTGTATATCAAGTGGAGGTGGAGCCAATTCTGGTACTTTAACAGGAAGTATAATTCTTCCTGCAGCTGGAACGTATTACATTATCGTAGATACATGGGCTAATCCAAATAATGCCCAGTATAATATTACTTTAACTTCATTCGGTGCAGGTGCAACAAACGATCTGCCTTGTAATGCTACGCCTTTGATTTTGGGTATTCCATATAGTGGTGCGAATAATTGCTCAGGAGGAGCAGGTGAACCAGCGGCTCCTGCTTGTTGGGTAACACCAAATACTCGAAATACAGTTTGGTATTCGGTGCAATGTCCTGCCAGTGGTCAATTACGCGTGCGTGTTATTCCTAATTCGTTGACTAATCCTCAGGTGGCTGTTTATAGTGGCACTTGCGGTAATGCGATGCCGTTAGTTGGTTGTAATGATGACGCTGTTAGTTGTGGTACTACTACAAATTATAGTTGCGATTTGAATTTGACAGGCCTTACTGTTGGTGCAAATTATTTTATAGTGGTTGATGGTTATGCGGGCCTAACAGGTACGTTCTCTGTTTTGGCAATGGATGGAACACAAGCATTAACTCCTCTGAATAATGGTCAAGATTGCGGTATCTATTTGCCGGTATGCGATACGTCTATGAGTTTTGGTGATCCTGGATTCCAATCATTCGGAAATATTTGTGATTTTCCGGGAGGAGGAACCAATTGTTTGGCGTCAGGAGAAAGAAGTTCTGTGTGGTTCGAAATACCTATTAATGCAAATGGGAATTTAGCTTTCAGCATCATTCCTAAAGATTGGCCGGGTGCACCAAGTACTGCTGGCACCGATTATGATTTTGCTGTATGGAAAACTGTTGGTGCCGGAGCTGTCACATGTTCTGCTATCGCAGCAGGAAGTACACCTGTATCGTGTAATTATAATTTCTTAGGAGTAACAGGTTGCTACGGTAATGTTGTTGGTACTCCACCACCTACTTATCCGGGA
>Ga0255345_1001741_pt1 | contig 30014 bp, 27 predicted proteins | sample wastewater_treat_6_FD_192415 | JGI IMG/M metagenome (GOLD analysis project Ga0255345, IMG submission 192415) | Wastewater microbial communities from Lulu Island WWTP, Vancouver, Canada - plant20 | ecosystem: Engineered > WWTP > Wastewater > Unclassified | place: Canada: Vancouver, British...
GTTCCCATTCCGAACACAGTAGTTAAGCCCTCCAGCGCCGATGGTACTTGGCGGGAGACCGCCCGGGAGAGTAGGTCGCCGCCGGATTTTTTTATTTGTGTCAAGGGCTCGCGCATCCAGGTAGGAGTTGAAGCGGCAGTGTGGCTTCTCGACTCGTACGTTACGATTCTTGTGATCTCATACCTGATCGGGGCGTTGCCGGCGATTCACCTCCCCGCATTTGTGCGCCCGGTGGGTATCCGTGCGCCCTGGCTCTCGCCGGTTCTGCGGGGGATGGGCGCGGTGGGCCTCGCGCGCGTCTGTGTCGGCACGCCTATAGCCATGACCGCTGCCGGCCTGGCTGTGGTCGTGGGAGCGACATGGTCATTGCTGGTCCCCGGTCGGCGAGGGCTAACCGTCCCCGCCGCCGTTGGCGTTGGACTCATGGTGTCGCCGGAGGCGGCATGTGTTAGCGGTTTCCTTGCATACATCGTCGCCAGAGCATTGCGTGGACGACGCGACATGCTGCCGCTAGTGCCCACAATCGCCGGGGGGATCGTGTATCCGCCTCTGGTCTGGCAGTTCGAACGGTTCGACCTTCACCTTATCCTCGCGGCTGTTCTCGCGCTGATCTGCATATACGAGGCGCTTCCTGCCCTGCCTCGGCACCTCGGAGGCCGGGGAACGCGGAACTTGCGAGATCCGTCGACAAGGCCGGCGTTGCTAAAAGCAGTGATTGCGAGGGTGGGAACAGCGCTTCTGATCGTCGGCCTTGTGGCTGGAATCCTCCTGAACCGACATGTGTATCGAGGGTTCGGGATGGGCGTGGAGATCTTCAGGCGGGGCTCGAACGAGTTCAGCCTAGTTGCCCTGACTTTCGACGACGGGCCAAATCCCGAATACACGCCGCTCATTCTCGATACGCTCAAGGCCAAAGGGATTCATGCCACGTTCTTCCTCGTGGGTGAGGAGGTAGAGCGCTACCCGGATCTTGCGCGGCGCATTGTCGAGGAAGGCCACGAGGTGGGGTCTCACACGTATTCGCACAGGAACATGATGGGCCTACAGGCCGACCTCGTGAGACAGGAGATCATCCGCGCTGAGGACGCTATCACGCGGGCATGCGGAGAGCCGCCGAGGCTCTTCAGGCCGCCTCGGGGCCTGTACGACGGAAGGCTAGTTGAACAGCTTCGCGAGCGCCGCTATGCATTGGCGCTGTGGTCTATCAGCTCCATGGACTGGGCAGAAACGTCTGAGGCAAGCATGGTCCATCGCCTGTCCAGAATCGTTCGAAATGGCGATGTAGTCTTGTTCCATGACAGCGGCGGGATTATCGCTAACGACGGCGGGTCCAGAATCAACACGGTGCGCGCTCTCCCACATGTTATCGATCGACTCCGGGACCGGGGGTTCGCGTTCGTGACTGTGTCACAGCTGATGTTCGTGTCGGGCCTCGCAGGAGACGAGCCGCCGGAGAACGGAGGCGAGTGATGTGGGAACACGTCCTGTGCATGATGCGGACGTACCGACCGTGGCCGACATCTTCATTCGAGCGTTTCCGGAATCGGTGAGGCACTACTACGGTGCGAGCATCCCGCCGATCGCCGGGTTTCGCGATATCTTCGCATTCCTCGCGCGGGCAGAGCGAGATAACTTCCTTGTGTACGAGGAGTCCGGAGCGGTGGTCGGATATGTTGTCGTGCCGAGAACCATGGGGCGAGTGTGGGCCAAGGCTCTCTTCGGAGGCCGTGTCTTTTTGTGGGTCTTTAAGTGGATGCTGGGAATCTACGGCATCTCCTTCAGCCGTATAGCGAGGATACTCGGAAACAAGCTGCTTTTTGCCGCGTACTCCAGCGAGCAATTGCTGCACGGACATGCTCAAGTTCTGTCGGTGGCAGTGGCCCCAAGCGCCCAGGGGCGCGGGATCGGCAGGCAACTGGTTCAGGCAGGACTGGAGCTTCTGCGCCGGCAGGGAGCCCGCACGGTGAAGCTGGAGGTGAGGCCGGGCAATGAGCGTGCCAAGCGCATATACTCGAGCCTCGGCTTTCGGGAGGCGGGCAAGTCTCGCGACAGCCAAGGCGATTGGAGTGTGATGATCGCGCAGCTGTAGCCATACCCGCCGTCCCCTTAACCCCTGCGCCGGCTCTACCAGTGCAAGAACCTCGCGAGAGGCGGCGTGGCGAGCCTGATCGCGCCGTGTTCGCATACTTCCTGGCAGCAGTAGCAACGCACGCACTTGTCATAGTTGACGTGCGCCTTCCCACCACGCATCTCTATTGCCCCTGCGGGGCAGGCCCGTGCGCATATAGTGCAACCCCGGCATCCGCCTGGGCTGACGGCAGGTCTTGTGGTGAATAGGTTCCTCAGGACCCTACCTGTCGGGCCCGACATGACCCTTTGCCGCATGGACGGGCGCACGGCGAGCGGAGCCCGGAAGTTCGTGGTCCTCAGTGCCTCTATGGGCGGACCAGACAGATCAATCTGCGGGAGGGATGCCGCACCCAAGCCCATCTGGGCCGCGATTCTGATAGGCGGCGACTTGAGGGGGTCTATACCCACTATCAAACAGGCCACTGTGTCTACGGCTACGCCATCTGCGCCCGCCAGCATCAGGCCGAGAGGCGCGGGATCGCCGTTGCGCGGCCCATTGCCGTCCATGCCTATTATGCCATCAAGTATGGACAGGGCGGGACGCGCGGCTGCATAGACCTCGGCGAGCAGGCGCGAGAACACTTCGCAGTCCTGGAACCGCAGATGGAACTGTGCCTTCTGCGTTCCGCAGATGACGCCGAACATGTTCTTCACACATCCAGTGTAGACCACCAGGCCGTGCGACTTGAGCTTGGGAAGGCTGATCACCACGTCGGCCTCCACCACAGGAGTGGCTATCGGGAGCGACGCCGCCAGGCGCCCGGGGCCCAATTCCACTTCGGTCCAGGTGTCGAAGAGGGCAACGGGCACGTCGAGCTCTTCGATGACCGTAAGGAGACCGGATTTCCCGGCTGCAACGCGGAAGCTCTCATATCCCGGGCTTTCGCCCACGACGGGTCTGCCGCCTGCGTCGCGCACCTCTTCAATCACTGCCCTCAGTACTTGAGGGTGGGTAGTCGCACCGCGCTCAGGCGGTGTACCGTGGATCAAGTTCGGCTTTATGAGAACCGTTTGGCCGGGCAGTACGAAGGACCGCATGCCGCCCAGAGGCGCCAGCAATGCCTGCACTGACTCTTTTATGCGGATCCTGTCGTAGTCTGGACACCTTACAACACTGACCTGTGATCGGCTCACTGCAGCTTTGCACTCCTTTGAGACGGGTGTAGCGCGCGCGCGATTGCTCTCGCGATGTCCGTATTATCCAGCATGCCGACGTCGAACCATCCTTCCCCTGGGCCTTCAGCGAAAAGAGGGACAGGAGTACTAGTATGGCCATCGGATCCAAATACGAGCTTGCCGTCGCCGTCCACTCCCAGCTGTCCAGTTTCGTGGTCGGCAGTCACAACGACTAGGGTGTCTCCACGGCTTCTGGCGAACTCGAGCACTGCCGAGACGGCGCTATCGAAGGACGCCATTTCCGCGGCGAGCCCGGCCATATCCATGGCATGGCAGGCGTGGTCGATGCGTCCGCCTTCCACCATCAAGAAGAACCCAGCATCTCCGCTTGAGCCCGCCAGAAGCAGCAGGGCCTTCTCAGCCATCTGGCGCAGGCTAGGCTCCAGAGCGGGATCGCGATCAAGCTCGTAGGGCATGTCTGTCATGGCAAACAGCCCGAGCAGGGGAAGCGTGGACGCGGCCTCGAGCTCGTCCATGTCCATGATGATTGTGTAGCCATTCTCCGCAGCGCTTTCCAGCGCGGGACGCGCGCGCTCGGAGATGGTGGGTACGAAAAACGCCGCGCCCCCTCCCAGCGCCACATCTGGCTTGGCCTCGACCATCGCACGGGCGATATCGCGGCCCAAGTCGCGGTCGAGCATGTGCACTACGAACGCTGCCGGCGTTGCCGACGTGATGGAGCAATTGGTCACAAGCCCAATCAGCCCCCCAGCCGCTTTGACGGACTCTGCGATGCTTGGCAGGCACTTCCCACTTGAGTCGACTCCAAGACGCCCGTTAACCGTCTTGCAGCCTGTTGCCATGGCGGTAGCGGCAGCAGCCGAATCGGTGATGTTGCCGCCGATCGAGGTAGTCATCACGTGCGATCTGACCGGCATCGAGTCCATGGCAAGCTTCCACCCGGCCAATGCAGCGGCCTGCCGACCCGCTTCTACCTGCCCAGGCCCCATCCCGTCGCCTATCATCAGTATGACGTTGCGTGCAGCTTGGGCAGGCTTTTCGGCCACCACAGGCGTCGGCTGGGGCGCGAACGCGACTGATGTGACTGCAAGCACAACGACGGCTACCGACCAAAGCATAGCCGGTCGGGCCTGCCGTCGCGATGTTATATGCAGGAACAGTGCGCGCATCGCAAGAGCCCTCCCTAAACGTCGCTGTATTGGAAATCATAGCATACGACGGCACCGTTGTCAGACCTTGTCCTGACAAGAGGACCAGGATAAGCATTGACCATGGTGAGCGGGCCCGCAGGGTGGGCCAGTAGGGCGAGTTGACTGCCCGCAAAACCGCTGTTATCATCAGGGGTGATGGCATGCGCCGCATGGCGTTTGGGACCTAGGCCGTTGGAGAAGCTCTCTGACGGCGTTTTTGTCGGTCTTGTGCCACTGGGATCTGCCCAGCGTCATTGATGACGGGATGTGCTGAGCATACGGGGAGGGGGCGGGACGGGATTTGTCTGGCCTTGGAAAGCTACTTGTCATTGCAACCCCAATAGGGAATCTCGAAGACCTCACGCTTCGCGCCAAACGGATCTTGAGCGAAGTCGACGCGCTGGCGTGCGAAGACACGCGTCACACTCGCATCCTCCTTGCGCGATACGATATACCCAGGCCCAAGCTGCTATTCTCGTATCACGAGCATAATGAGGATCGGGCTGCGCAGAGGATTCTGGGCTTGCTTGCGTCCGGCCAGAACGTGGGCTTGTGCTCCAATGCCGGCTATCCGGGGATCAGCGACCCAGGATACGTGGTGATCAGCCAGGCTGTGTCTCGCGGGTTCGCAGTGGAAGTCATACCTGGCGCTTCCGCCGTTCCGACAGCCTTGCTGTCATCGGGTTTGCCCACTTCGTCCTTTACCTTCAAGGGATTCCCTCCTCGGAAGGCCGGCCGCAGGCGCACGTTTTTGGAGGCCGAACGAGATCTTCCACATACGCTGGTGTTTTACGAATCGCCCAACAGGCTGGGCGCGCTTCTGCAGGCCGCGCTGGAGGTGCTGGGCGACAGGCAGGCTGCGGTCTGTATTGAGCTGACCAAGATGTTTGAGGATGTTCGCCGGGGCCCTCTATCGACTCTGGCCCGTGAGTTCGAGGACGCGAAGGTCAAGGGTGAGGTGGCAGTGGTGATCGCCGGGAACAACCCCAAGTTCGCACAAGACCCAGATGGCTCCGATGATAACGGCCTCTCAGACGGGAGGGTGGAGCCATGAAGGAGTCCATACACACGCTCCATGGCCAGCTGGCCCTGCCGGCGTTCATCCCGGATGCCACTCGCGCCGTCGTCCGTTCCGCGGATTCGGTCGATCTGGAGGAAGCGCACGTGCCAGGGCTGATGGTGAACACATTTCACCTGTCTGCCAGCCCGGGGACTTCGGCGGTGGCGTCAGTCGGAGGCATCCATTCGTTCATGGGTTGGCGGCGCCCGGTCGCGGCCGACTCCGGCGGGTTTCAGGTGTTTTCGCTTCTTTCGGAAAACCCTGCACTGGGCAGTGTCACGGAACGAGGTTTTGTGTACCGCCGCGCAAAGGGCGGGGAAAAGCAGACGCTTACTCCTGAGAAGTGCATTGAACGGCAGTTCAGGATGGGCGCCGATATCATGTTTTGCCTGGACTATTGCACGCATCCTGATGCGCCTGCGAGCATCCAGTCGGAAAGCGTACGGCTGACCGTGGAATGGGCGCGACGGTGCAAGGAGACATTCCTGCGACAGGCAGATCAGCGCCGGCTGGGCGGCTTTGAACGACCTCTCCTGTTTGCGGTAGTGCAGGGAGGTGACGACCGCGAACTCAGGAGTGTCTGCGCCGAACAGCTGGCGGAGATCGGATTTGACGGCTATGGGTACGGGGGGTGGCCCATTGCCGACGATGGGCGGCTTGTTGACGGAGTGGGTGTGGTAGCCGAGCTCACGCCGGATGGAGTGCCCAGGCACGCCCTGGGCATAGGCAAGCCGGAAAACGTGGTGCGGGCGGCCGCGATGGGCTACGACACATTTGACGCCGTGATTCCAACTCGTGACGCCCGCCACAAACGCCTGTACGTATCATGCGATGGTTTTGCTTCGCTCACCTGGAAGGCCGAGGGTTTTTACGAGAACGTCTACATCCACGACGCGAGGTTCGCTCGCGATCGCAGGCCTGTGGAGGAATCGTGCGACTGCCTGTGCTGTCGGAACTACTCCCGAGCTTACCTGCGTCATCTGTTCGACATCCGAGACTCGCTGGCACTGCGACTGGCCACCATACATAACCTGCGCTTCTACACACGTCTCATGTCACGTATCCGCGAGATGCTGGAGGAGGATCGAGATGGGCAACACGACGGGCGATGTTGATCCTGTATGCGAGATTGTTGCATCGCTCGCTTCCTCCAGGAAATATGCAGGTCTTTGCCCTGACACCCTTCACAGGACGGCTCAGTGGGCGTGGGAGCGATATCCCGATCTGCCCAGGGCGACGAAGGCTGCCAGAAGGAAGCTGCACCAGGTATTCGCCTCCTTCATCCGGGAAGACGATGTCTTGAAGGTGCAACGCCTAATGGGAACCCTTCCGCCATGTGCCGATCAGGATGAGACACGTTCCACTTGCCGCCATATCATGCAACTGCATGCTTCCACACGCGAACGTATGCACATCATGGAGCAGCTGTACCCAGCCTTGTGGGCCGCAATTGGGGGTCCGCCGCGACGTATTGCCGACCTCGCATGCGGGCTACACCCGTTTGCGCTTCCATGGATGGGGCTTCCGCCTGACACGGTGTACACGGCTTCTGACATTGACCGGCGGATTGTGGACTCGCTGAACCGGTTCTTTGAGCGTTCGGGCATCTCAGCCATGGCCGAATGCCGCGATCTGCTGGCAGATCCGTCGCGCGTCAGCGCCGATCTGGTCTTGCTGATGAAGGCTCTGCCCGGGCTGGAACAACAGGAAAAGGGCGGCGCAGCGCGGGTTCTGCGGCGACTTGATGCGGAGTGGGTGATAGTGTCGACTCCAACGGCGAGCTTGTCGGGACGTGCGAAGGGGATGTACGAGAATTACGATGCCATGGTATCCCGTCTAGCTGAACAGATGGGGTGGCGGGGTGGGCCGATGCGCTTCGGCAATGAAGCATTCCACATACTGAGAGCTACATCCTGAGCAGATGGGGCTGACAGGCCTTCGCCGGGCGTCGCCAGGCGAAGGCCTGCTATCAATCACGCGCAGCCCGTGGGCCGGCACGTGTTCCCGACTAGTAGTCCATTCCGCCGCCCGGAGGATATGGCGGGGGAGTCTCCTTCTTCGGGATATCGGCGATAATCGCCTCTGTCGTAAGCAACATCGACGCGATGGACGCGGCGTTTTGCAGGGCGGAGCGGGTGACCTTCACCGGGTCCACAATGCCGCACTTCACCAGGTCGCAGAACTCGCCGGTCAGGGCATTGAGCCCGAAGCCCTTCTTGTTCTCGACTTTGACCCTCTCGACTACTACTGACCCCTCAAGCCCGGCGTTGTTGGCGATGGTCCGGAGCGGATCCTCCAGGGCACGCTTGATGATGCTCACGCCGGTCTTCTCGTCGCCTTCGGCAGCGATTGAATCGAGTAGTGGGATTATGTTGATATAGGTTGCGCCGCCACCCGCAACGATGCCTTCTTCCACTGCTGCCCTGGTGGCTGAGAGTGCATCCTCGATTCTGTGCTTCTTCTCCTTGAGCTCTGTCTCGGTAGACGCGCCCACCTTGATGATGGCTACGCCGCCTGCCAGCTTGGCCAGGCGCTCCTGGAGCTTTTCGCGGTCGTAGTCGGAGTCGGAGTCGTCGATCTGCTTGCGGATCTGATTGATGCGGCCTTCGATCCTCGACTTGTCGCCGCGACCTTCCACGATGGTCGTCTTCTCTTTAGTGATCTTGACGGTCTTCGCCCGGCCGAGCTGGCTGAGGTCGACCTTCTCAAGCTTGGCGCCTGTCGCCTCTGAGATGAACTGCCCGCCAGTGAGAATCGAGATGTCTTCGAGCATGTCCTTACGCCTATCGCCGAAGCCAGGGGCCTTTACGGCGGCAACGTTCAGGATCCCGCGGAGCTTGTTCACAACCAGTGTAGCGAGGGCTTCGCCCTCAATATCCTCGGCGATGATCACGAGGGGCTTGCCTGCACGGGCAACCTTCTCCAGAAGCGGCAGGAGATCCTGAACGTTCGTGATCTTCTTCTCGTAGATGAGGATGTAGGGATCTTCGACTTCGGCTTCCATAGACTCCGCGTTGGTCACGAAGTAAGGGGAGATGTACCCCTTGTCGAACTCCATGCCTTCGACCTGCTCCACGCTGGTTTCGATTCCTTTGGATTCCTCGACTGTGATGACGCCGTCTTTGCCGACCTTATCCATGGCCTCGGCTATCCAGTTGCCGATGGACTCCTCGTTGCCTGCTATGGATGCCACGTGAGCAATGTCTTCCTTGCCGACCACAGGTATGGCGACCTTATGTAGCTCATCCACGACAAGCGAGACAGCTTTGTCGATTCCGCGCTTTAGGAACATGGGGTTCGCTCCGGCGGTCACGTTGCGAAGGCCCTCGCTGACGATTGTCTGAGCCAGCACTGTAGCGGTCGTGGTGCCGTCACCTGCGACATCGTTGGTCTTGGCGGCAACCTCCCTGCACAGCTGGGCGCCCATGTTCTCGTAAGGGTCCTCGAGTTCGATCTCCTTGGCGACGGTGACGCCGTCTTTGGTGATAACGGGTGAACCAAACTTTCTCTCAAGCACCACGTTCCGGCCCTTGGGCCCGAGCGTGACCTTGACTGCGGACGCTACTGCATCCACTCCGTTTTTCAAAGCGGTGCGCGCATCCTCTTTGTATGCCAACTGCTTTGCAGCCATGAGCGTAATACCTCCCCGATATGTGGATTTGTCGATCCCGGCGAAACGCTACGACGGTCTACTTGACCGCGAGAATATCAGACTCGCGGAGGATGAGATACTCGTCTCCATCCACCTTGACTTCGGTTCCGCCGTACTTGGCAAAGACTACCTTGTCACCGACCTTGACTTCCATGGGAATCCGGTTCTTGCCAGACTCATCCCACTTGCCGGCGCCTACTGCGATCACTTCACCCCACTGGGGACGCTCTTTAGCGGTGTCAGGAAGGACTATGCCCCCAGCAGTCCTCTCCTCCTCGACGTTAGGCTTGACAAGGACTCTGTCGCCACAAGGCCTAAGCATCATGATTTACCCCCTTCACGGCTATCCTCTGTGTGGTTAGCACTCAATAGAGGCGAGTGCTAACAACGATATGATACACGCACTATTTCAGGGTTGTCAAGGCTTGTGATAGAATTATTTCCGGCATTGGCGATGCTATACGACGAGAGCTATATCGAGAAAGGTGGATGCTTCAGATGCCCGATCTCCTGCGGTTGCTGGCGGTCACCCTGATCCCCGGGGTCCTCTGGGTGCTCTATTTTCACCGCAAGGATAAATACGAGCGCGAACCGGGAGGGCTTGTTGCGAAGGCGTTCCTGATGGGCGCAGTGATGATCATCCCTGCAGGCGCCGTCGAATCTCTGTTCCGGGGCGTATTGCGAAACCCGCCCAGCCTGGGCGCCCTACTGCTTGCAGCAGTGTTCGGGGTGGGATTCGTCGAGGAGTTTCTCAAGTACTGGGCCGTGCGGCGCGTGGCGTATAACCATCCTGCGTTCAACGAGCCCGTAGATGGCATAATCTACGCCGTCTCCGCCGGGCTAGGCTTTGCTGCGTTTGAGAATGTGCTGTACGCATCGACTATGGGCCTTGGGGTAGGGCTGGTCAGGGCTGTCCTGACCTCGCTTGTGCATGCCTCCTTCTCAGGAATCGTTGGGTTCGGCATGGGCCTTGCGAAATTCGCGCCTCGGGGCATGGAGAGCGCCGTGATAGGGCGCAGCCTGATGCTGGCGGCAGTGTTGCACGGCGTGTACGATTTCCTCCTCATGTCGAACCTGATGAACTTCTACTTGACGGTGCTCGTGGTGGTAGTGCTGCACAGTGTGCTGCTCAGCCGCATTAGGTTCGCGCTCAGCTTATCGCCGTTTAGCCGTACGAACAATGCAGGAGTGGAGATCGAGCCTGAGAAGGCCGATGACGAATGATTGAGCCTGCCGGCGAGGGCATGTGGCTCGCCGGTGTGCTTCCAAGCGGGGCAGCGCTGTGCTAGAATGTAGAAGGCAGTGCTGGCCGGGTTTCCGAAAGAAGGGGGGAAGCAGCATGTCCGGTCATTCGAAATGGGCCAACATAAAACATAAGAAGGCGAAGGCAGACGCACAGCGTGGGGCTGCGTTCACCAAGGCGGCCCGCGAGCTCATAGTTGCTGTAAAGCAGGGTGGGCCTGACCCTGAGGGTAATTTCAGGCTGAGAATGGCTATTCAGGCTGCTAAGGCCGTGAACATGCCGAACGATACGATGCAGCGCGCGATAAAGAAGGCTGCCGGTGACGCTGATGGCGAGAACTACGAAGAGATCGTATATGAGGGATACGGGCCGGCCGGTGTGGCGCTCATAGTCGAGGCGACCACTGATAACCGCAACCGTACCGCTTCGGACGTCCGCTACCTTTTCTCGCGCCATGGGGGTAACCTGGGCGAAACAGGCTGTGTCGGCTGGATGTTCGACCGAAAAGGCATAGTGACTGTGGATTCGGAGCACTACTCCGCGGGAGAAGACGGCATGATGCTCATTGCCATGGAGGCTGGGGCGGAGGACCTCAAAGTGTATGACGACTACTACGAGATGCTGACGTCGCCTGAGGATCTCGACACGGTCCGTCGCGCAGTTGAAGCAGCCGGTGTAGAGTGTTCGGAGGCGCGCATAGTCAGAGTTCCCAAAACCGTCATGACTTTGGGACTGAAAGAAGCCGCGTCTGCAATGCGACTAGTGGATGCTCTGGACGAACACGACGACGTGCAGCACGTCTTCACCAACTTCGACATACCTGACGAAGTCCTCGAGCAGTTGGAGAGCGAGGAGTCCTGACGCCGGGCACAATCGCTTGCAGGGCGACCACGCTCCCGGCGTGGCCGCTTTTCTTTCAGCGAAAGCGCGGGGCGGGCTGCCCTGGCCCTGGAGGTGGGAGCCATGATAGTGCTGGGAATAGACCCGGGAACGGCCATAACCGGATATGGCCTGGTACGCGAGGAAGGCGGAGCCCTCACGTGTGTGCGAATGGGGGCCGTGCTCACCAGGCCCGATATCCCCCTGCCGGCTCGCCTGAGCAAGATATACCGCGAGCTAAGCGAGGTCATCGCTGACGGTCGGCCCGACTGCGCCTCTGTGGAGCAACTTTTCTTCAACACCAATGCCAAAAGCGCTCTGGCGGTCGGCCATGCGCGAGGAGTGGCGCTGCTCGCGTGCGCGAACTCAGAAGTGCCTGTGGTCGAGTACACGCCGCTCCAGGTCAAACTGGCGGTGTCGGGCTACGGGCGGGCCGACAAGAAGCAGATACAGAGCATGGTCAAGTTGCTGCTCCGCCTGGATGCCGAACCCAGGCCGGACGATGTGGCCGATGCTCTTGCGATAGCTATATGCCACCTGAATTCTGCTCCATATCAGGCTCACGCCATGCGGGACGGTGATCAAGCGTGATATCGCAACTTCGCGGAAGAGTTGTGGGCATGGATGGCGATGCTTTGGTTGTCGATGTGGGAGGCGTGGGCTTCCGTGTATCGGCAACAGCCGGCGCCAGGGCCCTAGCTGGGCAAAGTGGAAATGAAGCTAGGCTCTTTACCGAGATGGTAGTTAGGGAGGACTCCATCGATCTTTTCGGATTCGAGACCGCTCAGGAGAGGGAGCTGTTCGGGATTCTGCGTGAGGTGAAGGGCGTCGGCCCCAAGACCGCGCTGTCGATCCTCTCAGCCCTCAGCGTCTCGCGGCTCGTGATGGCCGTGTCGACTGGCGATGTCCACACTCTGGCGTCAGCGCCGGGAGTGGGCAAGCGCATGGCTGAGCGTCTTGCGATGGAATTGCGCGACAAGGTTGGGGGATTCGCTGTGGGCGGCCTGCCCGACATCGACCAGGCAGCGGGTGCGGCCGCGGGAATGGGCGGCGGCGCGCCGGCAGACGCGGCAGCTGCCCTGGTTGCGCTGGGCTATTCGGTCGGTGAGGCAGATCGAGCCGTGGCCGCGGCTGTGGCCGCAGGGTACGCGGAGAACGCCTCGGCGATTATCAAGGCGGCGCTTTCCAGGCTGTCTGGAGCTGAATGAGTGGGCTGATGGAGGGGCAACTAGCGATGGACGAGAGAATAGTGGCGGGGGACCCGAGTGACGACGATCGTGGTGCAGAGCTGAGCCTTCGTCCGCGCCGACTGGCGGAGTTCATTGGGCAGGACCGTGTGAAAGAGAGCATGTCGATTTTCATTGAAGCAGCTCGGGGCCGTAAAGAGCCTCTCGACCATGTGTTGCTTTATGGTCCGCCCGGCCTGGGCAAGACCACGCTGGCTGCCATCATCTCCCATGAAATGGGCGTAAGGCTTCGGGTGACCTCAGGTCCGGCTATCGAGCGCGCCGGCGACTTAGCTGCGATACTTACGAACCTGAGCCCGGGCGATGTGCTTTTCATCGATGAGATCCACCGGCTGAGCCGCGCGGTGGAAGAAGTGCTGTACCCGGCCATGGAGGACTACGCGCTCGACATCATTATCGGCAAAGGCCCGTCGGCCAGGTCAATCCGGATAGACCTGCCACGGTTCACTCTGGTGGGCGCCACGACGCGTACCGGCTTGATATCCTCTCCCCTGCGCGACAGGTTTGGAGTTGTTCACCGGCTCGAGTTCTACTCTGTGGACGACCTATCCACCATAGTGTCTAAGTCCGCCGCCAAGCTGGGCATACAGATACACCCAGAAGGAGCTCATGAGATCGCGCGCCGTTCACGCGGCACCCCGCGCGTGGCCAACCGCATGCTGAGGCGTGTGCGCGACTATGCGCAGGTCAGGGCGGGGGGAGCGATAACGCCGGAAGTGGCTGCGGAGGCGTTGTCCATGTTCGACGTGGACGAGCTGGGCCTAGACCGTCTGGACAGGAGGATTCTGCTCACCATAATCGACAAGTTCGGCGGCGGCCCTGTTGGAGTCGAGACTATCGCTGCGTCGATAAACGAGGAGAAGGATACGATAGAGGACGTCTATGAGCCATACCTGATGCAACTGGGGTTTCTTGACCGAACGCCCAGAGGACGCGTGGCGACGGCCAGTGCATATGAGCACATCGGGCGGGAGTTGCCCCGGGATGGGCAGGCGACACTGCTATGAAACTGCTTCTTCATTCCTGCTGTGCCCCCTGTACTACCTTCTGCCTCAAGTCCTTGCGCGCAAGCGGGCACGAGGTCAGCGGCTACTTCTCGAACCCGAACATACATCCGTACACCGAGTTCTCGCGCCGGCTTGACACGTTCCGAGAGTACTGCTCACAAGTGGGACACAGTGCAATCATAGATGAGACCTACGGCCTCCGCCATTTCCTCAGCGACATCGGTCAGGATGTAGACGGCCGGTGCGCCACATGCTACAGAATGCGACTGTACCCCACGGCGCAATTGGCAAAGGAACTTGGGGCAGACGCCTTCACGACTACTTTGTTGATCAGCCCGTATCAGAACCATGATCTTCTGGTGCGTGTGGCGGAGGAGGCGGCCCAGGCGGCGGGCGTGCAATTTGCCTACTACGATTTCCGCCCCGGATACCGCGAGAGCGTTCGCTTGTCGAGGGAGATGGGGCTGTACCGCCAGCCCTATTGCGGGTGTATATTCAGCGAAGAGGAACGCTACTCGCCGGCGCGGCGCTGAATAGGCCGGCACGCTCGGGGGCACTGTACTGGTGCGACTCGGGCGTCCGCGTGTGAGGATGATCGGAATGGCCCTGGTCAGATGTGAAGGAATAGTCCTGAAGGTCCGGGACTTCGGGGAAGCCGACAGGATACTGACAGTGCTTTCGGGTTCGGAAGGTAAGTTCGAAGCGCTCGCTCGGGGAGCGAGGCGGCCCAGAAGCAGGCTGGTTGGAGTGACGCAGCAGTTTGCCCAGGCGAATCTGCTGCTCTTTCGCGGCAGGAACCTCGACACCGTTAGCTCTGCAGAGCTGGTATCGGCTCATTCCAGTCTTTGGGCTGACGTGCTCAAGATGGCCTATGCGTCCTACGTGGCGGAGCTTGTTGACAGGATGACCGGCGAACGCGAACGCAACGATGAGCTTTACTCGTTGGTCGTCGCAGCCTTCGACACGCTCAATTCGGGAGCATCCGATCCGCGAGTCGCAACAGTCGGTTTCGAGATCAAGTTCATGGCAGCGTCGGGGTTCCTTCCAGAGCTTGGGCAGTGCGTCCGGTGCAGTGCCCCAGCCGAACAGGCAGTATGGTTCGGACCCGAGGCTGGAGGGGTGGTGTGCGGGCGATGCCGGCCCACTATGCGCGATGCGGTCAGTTTCGGACCGGCCGCCCGGGAAACCGCAAGGCTGCTGCTGGCGCTCGGGTACGATCGTATCGGTGTGCTGAAACCCCGGGAGGACACGCTGGATGAGCTTGAAACGGCCTTTCGGGCATATGTCGATCAGCGGGCAGAGCGCAAGCTCCACTCGCTGGACTTCATCCGTGACTTGAGAAGAATGGAGCAGGAGGGCGGGCAGGGCTGATGAAAATAGACCTGGCGACCGTCGACAGGCTGCGTGAAAGAACCGATTTGACCTACGAGGAGGCGGCTGCGTATCTGGAGGCAGCCGGGGGCGACTTAATGCAGGCGCTGATCATGGCAGAACGCGACCTGGGCCCGGAAAGCGTGGAGAGCAGGCCTGATGAGGAAGGCTGGGTAGTCGCTGGGGCCCAGGCCCGCGCTGCAGCCTATACCAGGTTATCTGAGCGGATTGCGGATGCGGTGAGGCAGGGCTCGTCGATGAGACTCATCATAGAACGAGACGGCGACAGGCTGGCCAACCTGCCTGTGGCGGCAGGTCTTGTGGGGGTCATCTGGGCTCCTGAGCTTGCTGCAGTCGGCGCCATAGCTGCTTTGGCATCGCGCTGCACGGTCAGACTGGAACGGTGCTGAGCTCCCCACCCTCCCCACACATGCGCCAATGCTTGGCCCCATGCTAGGCCCATGTTTGACACGTACCGGTGCGTTTGCTATAGTTAGTGGAGACTGGAAACATGGCCTCTCGTCCCCCAAAGGATCCTCAGGGGCGGAGGCTTTTTTCGTGGAGGAGGCATTCGGTTGCTGGCAAAGCTATCCGCGCTGTACACTCGGGCTCTTCCACGTGCCATCCGCGGGTACCGAAGATACCTTCTTTTCGCCTGTGTGCTGTTTGCCACGTGTATCGTCGTGGGATACAGAAATTACCAGGTCCAGGGCGATCAACTCCCGTGGATGTTCCGCAATCTCGCAGCTCTTCGGGACTCCATGGAGCACAAGTCCCACGGCGTTCAGATTCTGATGCTTTTCTGGAACAACCTCAGGGTCTCCCTAATCTCGATCTTGTTCGGGTGGATTCTGGGAATCGTTCCTATGCTCAGCGTTGGCCTCAACGGTGTGCTCATCGGAGTAGGCGCCAGGCTCATGGTAGCCCGAGGAGGATGGCCACTTGGCATCGTCATCGCATCCTTCGTTCCCCACGGCGTGCTCGAGTTGCCGGCATTTATCGCGGTGCAGGCAGTGGGGATGCGGCTCGGGTTTCTTGTCCCTCTCGTGTGGAGAGGGCGGGCTACCACGGGCGATCTGGGGCGCGCCTTCGCCGAGGGCATTGTGATAGTGCTGCTCTTTGCGGCGCCCGCCCTAATCCTCGCAGCAGTGGTGGAGCTTTCGGTGACTCCAGCTTTCATTCGAGCGATGGCCCCGGGGTACCCGGCGCTACCATATTGATGCTGCGATCCGGGCGCTGCTGCGCCAATGCAATAAGGGGAGGGAGCATCGTTGATCTTCCAGGACCTGATACTTACCATGGAACGCTACTGGGCACAGCGCGATGTTACCATTCAACAGCCCTACGTTGTCGAAGTAGGCGCAGGCACCATGAGCCCGCATACATTTCTTAGGGTTCTAGGGCCCGAGCCATGGTCGGTCGCATATGTCCAGCCATCTCGCCGTCCGGCCGACGGTAGGTACGGCGACAACCCCAACCGGCTTTTCCAGCACCATCAGTACCAAGTCATTCTGAAGCCCAGCCCCGACAATGTTCAGGACCTGTATCTCGGGAGCCTCGCCGCGATAGGCATAGACCCCGCTCGCCACGATATCAGGTTCGTGGAGGACAACTGGGAAGCGCCCACGCTGGGAGCATGGGGGACAGGCTGGGAGGTATGGCTGGACGGGATGGAGATCACTCAATTCACTTACTTCCAGCAGGTGGGCGGGATGGAAGTCCGCCCCGTATCGGCGGAGATAACGTACGGTCTCGAGCGAATCGCCATGTACCTCCAGGGCGTCGACAACGTGTACGACCTGAAATGGGTGGGCGATTTGACCTACCGGGACGTATACCATCGTGCTGAGTATGAGTTCTCCAAGTACGCCTTTGAAGTCGCGGACATTGGCGTCCTGCGTGCTTCATTCCAAAACTACGAAAAAGAAGCGTCCAGGTGCATCCAGCAGAACCTGGTATTGCCGGCATACGATTACGTGCTGAAGTGCTCCCACGTGTTCAACATACTTGACGCGAGAGGGGCGTTCGGCACAGCGCAGCGCGCCGAATACATGGGTCGAGTAAGATCTCTCGCCCGCCTTGTTGCGCGCGCTTGGGTCGACCGAGGGCATGAGGAGGCGGCGGTCAATGGCAACAGGTGAGGAGCGACTGATGAGAGATGCCGTTTTGGAGATAGGCGTCGAGGAGCTGCCGGCTCGCTTTATGCGGCAGGCGCTGGCCGATGCGCGCGAGTACATGACAGAGGCGCTCGCCTCGGCCAGGCTCGAAAGTTCCAAAGTCCGTGTGTACGGAACGCCTCGACGGATCATTGTCCAGCTATGCCGGGTAGCCAGCACACAAAATGACCTGACCCGCGAGGTCAGGGGGCCCGCCGCCAGGGCCGCTTTCGATTCCGAGGGCAGGCCTACCAAGGCGGCGCTGGGCTTCGCTAGGTCCGCCGGAGTTTTGGTTGAATCGTTAGTCTCGAGGCCAACTCCTCAGGGCGATTACGTTTACGCCACGGTCACCGAAGGGGGCCGACCGGCCAACGTGGTGCTGGCGGAGGTCTTCCCGCAGATGATCGCGGCCTTGAACTTTCCGAAGTCCATGAGGTGGGGCTCGCACGATTTCCGCTTTGCGCGCCCCATCAGATGGATTCTGGCGTTGCTCGGCACTGAAGTCATCGCCTTCGACACACATGCGGTGTCGAGCGGCCGTATGACGTGGGGCCATCGCACGCTGGCTCCGGGAGCGTACGAGATCGAATCGGCTGAAGAGTACCTACCGCGCCTGCACGAGCTAGGAGTGATGGCTGACCCCGAGGAGCGTGCTGAGAGCATACGCCGGCAGGCGGATGGCCTGGCATCGTCCATCGGGGGCCGGGCGGTGATCGATCCTGAACTCTTGGAGGAAGTTACGTTCCTGGTGGAGTGGCCCCGGGCATTCGTGGGCAGGTTCGCCGAAGACTATCTTGATCTGCCGGAAGCGTGCGTGATCACGCCCATGAAGGACCATCAGCGCTACTTCCCGGTGCGCGACGCCCAGGGCGACTTGATGCCGGCCTTCATCGGGGTGCGCAACGGCGGCGATCATGCCATCGATGTGGTCAGAGCAGGTAATGAGCGGGTACTGGCCGCAAGGCTTGCTGACGCTCGGTTTTTTTACGAAGAGGACATGAAGCGTTCGATGGCCGAGAGAGTAGATGACCTATCCGGCGTGGTTTTCCAGGAAAGACTGGGAACAATGTACGACAAGTCTGTGCGGATCGGACGCCTGGCGTCGGAGTTGCTTTGCGGCGCGCCGGAGGCTGCACTTGCCGAAAGGACCGCTTTTCTCGCCAAGGCAGACCTGGTCACCTCGGTGGTTCGCGAGTTCACCGAATTGCAGGGAGTCATGGGTCGCGAATATGCGCTCCGACAGGGGGAAGACAGGATCGTCGCCGACGCCGTATTCGAGCATTACCTGCCGCGGTTTGCAGGCGACATCCTTCCCGCATCACTCCTTGGGGCAGCGCTGTCAGTTGCCGACAAGATCGATACGCTTGTAGGCTACTTCTCCATTGGCCTGATTCCATCCGGGTCGGCCGACCCGTACGCCCTGCGCCGGCAGGCGGCAGGGGCGGTGTCAGTGCATGCCGAGTGGAGGTTCCAATTGGGGCTCGATTCGCTGGTAGTTCGCGCAACTAACCTATTGGCGCAGGCCGGCGTGGCCGGGGATGCGGCTCATCAGGCGCAAGTAGTCGAGGATGTAATGGGTTTCATTAGGGCCAGGCTCAAGGTCTCTCTGGAGGAGGCGGGATTTCGGCACGACATCGCTGAAGCAGTACTCGCCGCGGGCTTCGGTCGCCCCGCGTGTCTGTTCGAGCGGGCCCAAGCTGTTGCACAGGTAGTGGATGAAGGCTGGTTTGTTGCGCTTGCCACGGCAGGGTCCAGAGTGCGGAACATTGCGATGCATGCCGCAACCGACGCGTTCAGCCAGGCGCTGTTCGAAGATGACGCCGAACACGAGCTGTTCGGTGCGGCCAAGGCTGTAGAGGCCGAGGTGCGGGCATCGATCGAATCTCGTATGTCGGGCTTTGTGGACAAAGCGTCATACGTATCTGCGCTTGAACGGATGAGCGTGATAAGCCCTGTGATTGACAGGTACTTTGAGAAGGTCATGGTCATGGTGGACGATGAATCCGTCCGGAACAACCGTCTGGCGATGCTCAAGTGGGTTTCAGGCGTGCTGTCTATGGTCATCGATCTCTCCAATATCGTTTTTGTGGGCGGATGATTATGAGGGCGATTGTGAATTTCACTTGAACGGGAGCTCTCAGTAGAGTAGAATCGTAGGCGACTTGGAAAGCATAGAGCAGCAATGGACAGGAGGATTGTCATGGCAGGGAAAGAGATACCAAAGTACGTGTATTATTTCGGCGGCGGCAGGGCCGAAGGTTCAGGCGACATGAAGAACCTTCTCGGCGGCAAAGGCGCCGGCCTGGCCGAAATGGTGAATCTGGGAATTCCGGTACCCCCTGGCTTTACTATCACCACTGAGGTATGCACAGCTTACTATGCCAGCGGTAACCAGTGGCCCGGGGGTCTCGCCGAGCAGATCGACGCGAACCTTGCGCGACTGGAGAAGGATATGGGCGCGGTGTTCGCCGATCCTGTGAACCCGCTTCTGCTGTCGGTCAGGTCCGGCGCTCGCGTGTCGATGCCCGGCATGATGGACACCATCCTCAATCTGGGCCTGAACGACGTGACTGCCGCAGGGCTCATCAAGAGGACGAACAACTCCCGCTTCGTATACGACAGCTACAGGCGGTTCGTGCACATGTACTCCGACGTGGTGATGGGCGTGCCTCACGAGAGCTTCGAGGAAGCCATAGCTGCGAAGAAGCGGACCCGCGGCGTCAAGCTCGACACGGAGCTGTCCTCTGACGACCTTGCGGAGCTTGTAGCCGAGTACAAGGCGATCACTCGGGAGTATACAGGGCGCGACTTTCCTGAGGACCCCAAAGAGCAATTGCGGGGCGCCGTCGACGCGGTGTTTGGTTCCTGGAACAACCAGAGGGCGATTACTTATCGAAAGATCAATAACATACCCGGCGACTGGGGTACTGCAGTCAACGTGCAGACCATGGTCTTCGGCAACATGGGCGACACGTCCGGAACAGGCGTGGCCTTCACGCGCGACCCCGCAACCGGCGAGAACGTGTTCTATGGAGAGTACCTCATGAACGCGCAGGGCGAGGATGTGGTCGCCGGCATTCGCACGCCGAAACCCATCAGCACCCTGAAGGAATCGATGCCCGAGATCTATGACCAGCTCGAGCAGATATACCACAAGCTCGAGGCGCACTACCGCGAAATGCAGGACATCGAGTTCACGATACAGGAAGGGCGTCTGTTCATGCTGCAGACGCGCACGGGCAAGAGAACTGGCACGGCCGCCGTACGCATAGCTGTTGAGATGGTTGAGGAAGGCATGATCGACGAGAAGACCGCCGTGTTGCGTGTACCTCCTGCCAACCTCGACCAGCTACTGCACCCTATGATCGATACGAAAGCCAAGCTGAAGTCGTTCGCCAAGGGTCTGCCGGCATCGCCCGGCGCCGCTGTAGGGCGTATAGTATTCACAGCGGACGAGGCCGAGGTTTGGGCTGAGCGGGGCGAGAAGGTCATCCTGGTCAGAACGGAGACTTCGCCTGAAGATATCGGCGGAATGCATGCCGCAGTGGGCATTCTCACGTCTCGCGGCGGCATGACCAGCCATGCGGCAGTAGTGGCCCGAGGCATGGGCACTTGCTGCGTCGCAGGGTGCGGCGCCATTCTCATCAATGAGAGAGAGAAGAGAATGGTCTGCGGCGATCTCTCGCTGACAGAGGGTGATTGGATCACCCTGAACGGTTCCACCGGCGAGGTGATCGAGGGGAAGGCGCCTCTGGTACAGCCGGAGCTGACAGGCAACTTCGGGAAGCTCATGGAGTGGGCCGACAAGTTCCGCGCGCTGAAGATCCGTACCAACGCAGATACGCCGCAAGACTCCAGGCAGGCCCGGATCTTCGGCGCTGAGGGCATCGGCCTGTGCCGTACGGAGCACATGTTCTTTGCGGAAGACCGAATCCGCGCCATGCGCGAGATGATACTTTCCGATACTGAGGAGCAGAGGCGCGGAGCACTGGCCAAACTGCTGCCTTTCCAGAAGGGTGACTTCATCGGGATCTTCAGGGAGATGGCAGGGCTGCCCGTTACTATCAGGCTCCTGGACCCGCCGCTCCACGAGTTCCTTCCCACTATGGAGCAGACCAAGCAGGTATCGGAAATCGCGTCCGAAATGGGCATTTCCGAGGCGAAGGTGCACGAACGTATCCAGTCGCTACATGAACTCAACCCCATGCTGGGATTTCGGGGATGCCGCCTTGGCGTGGTGTTCTCCGAGATCTACGAGATGCAGGTAAAGGCCATTTTCGAGGCCGCCTGTGAGCTCACCCGCGAGGGCGTTGACGTTCTGCCTGAGGTGATGATCCCGCTTGTCGGAACCACCGGCGAGATGGAGATGATCCGGGAGTACGCAGTCCGCATCGCCGAGGAGACGATCCGAGAATACGGCATCCGACTGCATTACTTGGTCGGCACGATGATCGAGGTTCCCCGCGCCGCTCTGGTGGCCGACAAGATCGCAAGAACCGCTGAGTTCTTCTCATTCGGCACCAACGACATGACTCAGATGGCTTTCGGCTATAGCCGCGACGACGCTGGGAAGTTCCTTGCACAGTACATCGACAGGAACGTGCTCAGTGCGGATCCTTTCCAATCTCTTGATCAGGAAGGCGTGGGTCAGCTGGTGGAGATGGGCGTACAGCGCGGACGGAGCACACGGCCGAACCTGAAGATCGGCGTCTGCGGCGAGCATGGCGGGGATCCGGATTCCGTCGATTTCTTCCACCGCGCCGGGCTCGACTACGTGAGCTGCTCTCCATATCGTGTGCCTATTGCGAGGCTGGCTGCCGCTCAGGCTGAGCTGAAAAACCCCAGGAAGGCCCCGGGGCAGACTTGCGGCGGTGGATCGTGCAGGAAAAACTGTCGCTGAAGGTGAAATGAGTATACAGGGTCAGCCGGTGGCCCACGCGGCGCATGTCGCTGCGTGGGCCATTTGCCCCATTGATGCGAGGAGGGGTGCCCTGTGACAGTGCGGGAGAGGATCGAGCAGGAGGAGGCTGCCCGTCTATCGGAATATGCGGCGCTTGCCGCCCACTCGCGTGGCCGCGACTTGCACGAGGAGGCAGACGAGTTTCGCACCTGCTATCAGCGAGATCGCGACCGGCTAATCCACTGCAAGGCTTTCAGGAGGCTCAAGCACAAGACGCAGGTGTTCTACTCCCCTGAAGGCGACCACTATCGGACGCGCCTCACACACACGCTGGAGGTATCACAGATAGCGCGAACGATAGCCCGTGCCCTCATGCTCAATGAGGATCTCACTGAAGCGATCTCGCTCGGGCATGATCTGGGGCATACGCCCTTTGGCCACTCCGGCGAAGCCGCGATGAATGAAGTCCTACCTGATGGGTTTCACCACAACCAGCAGAGCCTCAGAGTGGTTGAGTTCGTCGAGCGACGCAACGGCAGGGATGAGCGTGGGCTGAACCTCACGTGGGAAGTGCGCAATGGCATACTGTGCCATTCGGCGGAATGGCCGGAGCAGGCGGCCACCTTGGAGGGGCAGGTAGTGAAGCTGGCCGACAAGATAGCCTATGTCAACCACGACGTGGACGATGCGGTGCGGGCAGGCATCATAACCGAAAGCATGATCCCGGCCCAAGCGCGCGATCTTCTGGGGCAGACGAGGCGGGAGCGCCTCGATACGCTAGTGGCTGACGTGATTCGCCAGAGCCAGGGAAGACCCCAAATCTGCCAAAGCCCGGGAGTGGCGCGGGGAATGGCGGTATTGCGAAGCTTCATGTTTGCCCATGTCTACGAGGGATCCCTTGCCAAGGGCGAGGCAGACAAGGCCAAGAGACTGCTGTTGGAGCTCTTCCACTACTATGTACAGAATGTGGACGAGCTCATCCGGGATTCGGGTGAACCCGCGGCCACGTGCGACCCAACGAGGATAGCAGTGGACTACATAGCCGGCATGACTGACCGGTACGCCATGAAACAGTGGACGCGTCGCTTCGTTCCGGCGCCCTGGGCAGTGTACTAGCGTCGCCGGGTCTAGCAGGCAACCTGCATAAGCGGGGAATCTTGCGGAATATTAAGGACACTGTCGTCGTATTGGAGGCGCGCGGGGAAACATTGCGCACAGCAGAAGGGAATTTCGATCTCGGGTCGAATATCGAAACACAAGTTCGCACGTGTCCTTGCGGTTCGGACTCCCTCGCTTCCGCCGGGTCGTGAATTCGGAAGCGGGGTTCTTTTTGGAGCCGTCGGGCATGCGGAGCGCAAACGCGCATCAGGCAGGAGAATGCGTGCCACCGGAGAACACTACTCCGGCAGGGGTTGGTCCAAAGTGACATCTAGATACCGTGACGATCTGGTCGACCGGGTGCGCGAGTCCAATGACATACTGTCTGTGGTGTCGGAATACGTGCAGCTCAAGAAGGTTGGCGGAAGGTACGTGGGCCTGTGCCCGTTTCATTCGGAGCGCACCCCGTCTTTCACAGTCTCCCCTGATAAGCAGCTTTTCTACTGTTTCGGCTGCCACGTGGGGGGCAACGTCTTCACCTTCATTATGAAGATTGAGGGGCTGACATTCCGCGAGGCAGTGCGACGGCTAGGGGAGCGCGCAGGCATTGACGTGTCTGCCAGTGCTGAGACGCCGGTCGAGCGCGAGGCGCGCGAGAGGCGCGAGAGGACCTACAGGCTGAACGAACTCGCGATGAAGTACTACCGCAAGGTCTTGCTGCGATCGCAGGCGGCGGCTGCTGCTCGCCAGTATCTTGCGGAGCGCGGGGTCGGGGCGGAGGCGCAGGAGATGTTCAGCATCGGGTATGCCCCTCCCGGCTGGAATGCATTGATCAAGGCAATGGGGCGCAGCGGTGTGCCGCCTCACTTACTGGTAGAGGCGGGCCTGGCAGCAGTGGACGAAGCGGGCCCGAGAGAGCGACATTATGACCGGTTCAGGAACCGCGTGACCTTCCCAATCGTCAATGTCTATGGCCGTGTGGTCGGTTTCGGTGGGCGGGCTCTGGATGACTCCATGCCCAAGTATCTCAACAGCCCGGAATCGCCTGTGTTCAGTAAGCGCACGAACCTTTACGGCCTCGATTTGGCAGCGGATCGGATTCGTTCGGACGGAGCAGCAGTGCTGGTGGAGGGCTACTTGGATGTTATCGCAGCCCACGAGGCGGGCCTTGGGAATGTAGTGGCGACACTTGGAACTGCTCTCACAGCCGAGCAGGCGCGGCTGATATCCAGATACGCGCAGCGAGTGGTCATGTGCTATGATGCCGACTCCGCTGGGTCGGCTGCTACAGGGCGCGGTGTAGGCATAACATCAGGCGTTGGCCTCGAAGTCGCGGTAGCGATGCTCCCGGAGGGGCATGACCCGGATAGCCTGGTGCGCAATCAGGGCGGAGACGCCCTGAGGGATGCAATCGAAACGGCTGTGCCGTATGCCCGGTACCGGATTGAGCGAATACTCTCCGCCACTGACATGTCTTCGCTTCAGAGTCGTCTCGCGGCGGTCGAGGCAGTAGTGGAAGTGGTGGCGGACGTTGCCGGCGAGGTTGAGCGCGCCGAATACGTGAGGGAACTTGCGGGCAGATTGGGCGTGGACCCATCGGCGTTAACCGCCGATGTGCGCAAGGCGGCACGCAGGGCCTCGGTGGTCCGTTCAGGAGGGCGCGGAGCGCCACGCCTTTCAGCACAGCCAGAAGCACTTGCGGCGCCGAGTGACCCCGTATGGGGCAGCAAGGCATATCTTGAGGTGGAGCGGGCTCTCATACGACTCGCGGCGGTGTCGAGCGCCAACCGATCTCGGATTCTGGAAGAGCTCGGGCCCGATGGGTTCCGTGTCGAAGCCAACCGCGTGCTCTTCGACATGATGAGTCGCTGCGATCGCGAGGCAAGATCTGTTTCCCATGCGGAACTAGTGGACGAATGCCCTGAGCAGATCCGCGACTATGCCGCGGAACTGCTATCGACAGGTGGAACCTTTGACACTGATATGGACGACTTAGAGGAAACCATCATGACCTGGCGGCACTTTTCGATCCAGCATCGTCTCGGAGAGATAGAGCCTCAGGTCCAGCAAGCTGAAGCGGCGGGCGACCATGAACGCATCAGGGCGCTCATGGATGAGCAGAAGCGTCTCGCGGAGGCTGTTCGCGGAAAGCGGACGCTATACTAGACCAGGTGCTGCCGCCGGTGGAATCGGCTGTCTGCATGGCGATTCGGAAGGTGAGGAGATCATGTCCAGGGAATTGAGCGCGCCCGAATTGAGAGACCTCGTAGCAAAAGGCAGAAAGCGAGGCTTTCTCACTGACCGTGAGATTATGGACGCGTTGCAGAACGTTGACCTCACTCCGGATCAGATAGACGAGATGTACGAGGCCCTGGGAGCGTACGGCGTCGACATCGTCGGTCCGGGCGACGCCGGCAATGGTGACGGCGATGGAGGCGGCGCTATCGAGGCGTTGGAGCCCGAAGATGATACCGTGGAGCGCGAAGACACAGGAGCTGACCTCACAGTTCCAGAGGGTGTCGCCATCGACGATCCCGTTAGGATGTACCTAAAAGAGATCGGCAGAGTGCCGCTCCTTACGGCCGAAGAGGAAATTGAGCTCGCCAAGGGGATCGAGGCCGGCGATGAGGCGGCAAGGCGTCGTCTGACGGAGGCTAACCTTCGGCTGGTGGTCAGCATAGCCAAGCGCTATGTAGGGCGCGGGATGCTCTTCCTTGACCTCATACAAGAGGGCAATCTTGGCCTGCTCAAGGCGGTTGAGAAGTTCGACTACCGCAAGGGGTACAAATTCAGCACTTATGCGACTTGGTGGATCAGGCAGGCGATCACCAGGGCTATCGCGGATCAGGCGCGGACCATACGCATACCGGTGCACATGGTTGAAACCATCAACAAGCTGGTTCGAGTGGAACGGCAGTTGCTTCAGGAGCTCGGGCGGGCCCCCGTGCCTGAAGAGATAGCAGAGGCAATGAACTTCCCTGTCGAGCGCGTTAGGGAGATAATGAAGGTGGCCCAGGAACCGGTATCGTTGGAGACTCCCATAGGGGAGGAGGAAGACTCCCATCTTGGGGACTTCATAGAAGACGAGGATGCCCTTGCGCCGCCGGACGCAGCGTCTTTCCTGCTTCTGAAGGAGCAATTGCAGGAGGTTCTGTACACACTGGCGCCTCGGGAAGAGAAGGTGCTGAGGCTCAGGTTTGGGATCGATGACGGGCGAGCGAGGACACTGGAAGAGGTAGGTCAGGAGTTCGGTGTCACAAGGGAGCGGATACGGCAAATCGAAGCCAAGGCCTTGCGGAAGCTGCGCCATCCTAACCGCAGCAAGAAGCTAAAGGACTTTCTTGAGTAAGTTGACCCCGCTTTCGGTGTGCGCTATAATAACGTAAGTGAGTTCATTCCCCGATAGCTCAGCGGTAGAGCAACCGGCTGTTAACCGGTGGGTCGCAGGTTCGAATCCTGCTCGGGGAGCCAGTGGGCCTATAGCTCAGCGGTAGAGCGGTCGGCTCATAACCGATTGGTCCCAGGTTCGAATCCTGGTGGGCCCACCATCTGTGAAAGTTCGGCGGACGATTGTCCGCCTCTTTGCTTTCCAGGCAAAAAGTCTCTGAGTTGTGCAAAGGAACTCCCTGCGCGACGTAGAAATATAATCTAGAAGGTGCCATACATTCGGGTACCGCATCGGAGGCGAATCGCAGCGTGAGGCGCAGGTGTGAGATATGTGGCAAGCTAATACCAAAAGAGAGGGCTGAGGCGCTTCCGGAGACCAAGCGTTGTATCGAGTGCGCTAGAAGTCGGGGCACTGATGTGTCGGCTAAGCGTACCGATGTAGGCATGGATCCGGATACGTACAAGGACCTTCTCGGGGCCGTGCGCAGTTGACGCCGTGGCCAGCGTAGTGTTAGCATGTAGCGTGGTAGGTGACAAGCAGTCTGAGTGATCGCAGGCGGATGGTATCCGCCTGAGGAAAGTCCGAGCTCCGCAGGGCAGGGTGCTGGGTAACGCCCAGTGAAGGCGACTTCAAGGAAAGTGCCACAGAAATCAAACCGCCATGCGCAGCGCGTCTAGCGCATGGTAAGGGTGAAACGGTGCGGTAAGAGCGCACCAGCGTCCGGGCGACCGGCCGGCTAGGTAAACCCCACCTGGAGCAAGGCCAAATAGGAGGGATATGAGGCTGCCCGCTTCTCCCTCGGGTTGGGCCGCTTGAGACTCATGGTAACGTGAGCCCTAGATAGATGATCACTCTCGACAGAACTCGGCTTACAGGGCTGCTTGTTGCGTTTGTGATGCCCGGACTCGTCAGGCGACGGTTCCGGGCATCTCCCTTATAGGGCACATCCCGGGCGGCGCGACGGGGCTGCCGGGAACATGTTGACAGGTGGCATCGTTGCATGTTATACGGATGTACCGGAGAAATTTGGGGCGGTACTTTTCTGGAGGTGTAACGTAATGAGCAAGTGGGTCTGCACCGTATGCGGCTATGTCTACGACCCCGAGATGGGTGACCCGGACGGGGGCGTGGCTCCTGGAACTGCGTTTCAAGACATACCGGATGATTGGGTATGCCCGGAGTGCGGTGTTGGGAAGGATGCCTTCGAGGAGGCCTAGGTATGGCCGCGGGGCATGCAACAGCGAACAGAGATCAGATGGAGGAGGTCGATGCTCATGCGCAAAGAGCTTGAAGGAACCAAGACTCATGATAACATCATGTCGGCCTTTGCAGGCGAATCGCAGGCGAGGAACAAGTATGACTACTTCGCCTCTGCAGCCAGAAAAGAGGGGTTCGAGCAGATAGCTGCCATCTTCGAGGAGACAGCCCTAAACGAGAAGGAGCACGCGAAGAGGTTGGCTAAGTTCGTGAGCGTTGTGGGAGCTACAGATGAGAACCTGAAGCACGCTTCGGAAGGCGAGAACTACGAATGGACTAGCATGTACCCTGAGTTCGAGCGTGTAGCCCGTGAAGAGGGGTTTGGCGACATCGCCGACGTATTCCGAGAGATCGGCGAGGTCGAAGAGCATCACGAGGCGCGTTTCCGAGCTCTCCTTGCCAATATCGAAAATGGCTCTGTGTTCAAGAAGGACCACCCTGTCAGCTGGAAGTGTCGCAACTGCGGGTACATTCACGAGGGCCCCGAGGCGCCCAGAGTGTGTCCTGCTTGCGCCCATCCCCAGTCGTACTATGAGCTCAACGTGAAGAACTACTAGGGCTCGCTTTGGGCTATTTTATGGCTCATGGAGGTGTATGCATGAAGCTCTGGCGATGTGGAGTGTGCGGCTACATACATGACGGCGACAGCCCCCCGGATAGGTGCCCCAAGTGTGGCGCCCCGAAGGAGAAATTCACCGAGCTCGAGGAGGCCGAGGCCAATCTCGTTCACAGGTCTCGTTTTACGAACGATCTGCACTGTAGGCTGATATGCCTCATGGACGAGGTGCGTAAAGTGGCCGAAGCCGGAATCGAAGACGATCTGGATCCGCCATGTGTCACTCTGTTCAAGAACGCTTTGGAGCAAGCGAGGATTATCGGGCAGTCATCAAAGGCTGAGATCAGGGGGCATATGGGCAAGGGCAAGTGGGGCTAGGGAGAGCCTGTCAGCCCCGAGGGCATGATTGCAGATTGGCAAAGTAGCCATAATGTGCCTTTCATCGGGCGCATATTTAGCTGCTCTCGGGCCATCATACATAACGAGGTTTGCGACGGTCGAGCGAAGATCTACGGCGGACTTGACCATAGCAATGGAAGTCGAGTCCGCTGTGGGTCGAGCAAAGGTCGGCTGTGGTTCCAAGGGATATCACAGTCGGCCGGCGCGAAGATCGTTGCAGGTGGCCCAACTTATGACGGCGGTTGATGAGATCGTCGTTGTAGGGAAATCTATCTGCAGCGGTCGAGCTAAGATCAGCGTACAAGCGAAAGCGTGGTGCTGCAGTCGAGAGACTGCAGTATGATGCCCAAGTTTGGACGTTGGTCGATCAAAGGTTGTTCCACTCCGTGTAATGGCCGCTCGGCGCCGAAAGGGGTCGGGTAGTCACGTAACGGGGTGTAGCAGCCGGAGAGCAGATCGCCGCAAGCCTCCTTTTCTTGTACAGAAGGGACGTTGTCTCTGCGGCCTCCACGCCCCCGATCCTCATCGCAGACTTGGTGGAAACACACGCAAGAGCATAAGCAGGTTTCGTCAAAGGTAGAATACTAGCAAGGGAGGGATGCGGGTGAAGGCGACAGGCATTGTCCGGAGAATCGATGACCTTGGGAGGGTCGTGATTCCGAAAGAGATCCGAAGAACCCTTCGAATACGTGAGGGTGATCCGCTTGAGATATTCACCGATCGCGAAGGCGAAGTAATCCTGAAGAAATACTCGCCCATTGCTGACCTGGGCGATTTCGCGCAGGAATACGCCGACTCGCTCCATGACGGCACAGGGCATGTCGTGCTGATCGCTGACCAAGATGAGATCGTGGCGGTGTCGGGGGCGCAGAAAAAGGGTTTCGTTGAGCGCCGTATCACGGAGCACATCGAGGAGGTGATGCGCGCGCGCAAGCCGTTTCTGTCGAACGTCCCCAATGAGAACCCGCCCGTACAGGACCTGGAGTTTGACAGCCAGGTCGTGGCGCCGATCATTGTGGAAGGCGATATTGCGGGCGCAGTCATACTCCTTTCGAAAGACGAGCGCACCATGGGCGACCTTGAGCTGAAGCTGGCCGAGACCGCGGCAGGATTCCTTGCAAAGCAACTCAGTCAGTAGGCGTCTCGCAATGGGGGCCGGCCTCGCGAAGTTTCGGGCTGGCCCATTTGACTTTCTGTTTTGCGGGAAATGCCGACAGGACAGAATGCTTGGCCAAGGCAAACGGCAACAGTCGTAGCGCGTCATATGAAACTGGTCGAAAACCCGCCCGGGGCTTTGCGGAGGACCGGCCGCTTCCGCGTCGAAACGTGTGGATGACGCGGGAG
>Ga0255345_1001746_pt1 | contig 29980 bp, 31 predicted proteins | sample wastewater_treat_6_FD_192415 | JGI IMG/M metagenome (GOLD analysis project Ga0255345, IMG submission 192415) | Wastewater microbial communities from Lulu Island WWTP, Vancouver, Canada - plant20 | ecosystem: Engineered > WWTP > Wastewater > Unclassified | place: Canada: Vancouver, British...
CCCAAGGCCGCAGCGTCCGTTGCGAAAACGGACCCCCCCACGCCAGACCCGACAGAAGCCGAGCGAGGTACACCCACCCCGGCTGCCACGCCGGAAACAATCGAACAGCCTACCAGCACCCCGATAGAGTCGCTGTACAAGCGGCTCTCTTTAATTTCCCACTAATTTGAAGGAGGATTTTACTATGAGCAAGATTCTGGAGATGCGCGAGAAGCGCGCCAAGGCATGGGAGGCTACCAAGGCTTTCCTCGACACCAAGCGTGGCGACAATGGCCTGCTTTCCGCAGAAGATACCGCCACCTACGACAATATGGAGGCCGATGTTGTCTCTCTGGGCAAGGAAATCGACCGCCTTGAGCGGCAAGCCGTCATCGACATGGAGCTCGGCAGGCCCACCTCGAGCGCCATCCTAACCAAGCCTGAGAAGCCCGCCGATGAAAAAACCGGCAGGGCTTCCGCTGCGTATAAGGCTGCTTTCTGGAATAACATGCGCGGCATCATCACCTCCGAGGTTCGCAACGACCTCAAGATCGGCAGCGATCCCGAGGGCGGTTACCTCGTTCCCGACGAGTTCGAGCGCACCCTCGTGGAAGCCCTGCAGGAAGAGGACATCTTCCGCAAGTACGCCACCCTTATCACCACTTCCAGCGGCGACCGCAAGATCCCGCTGGTATCCGCGCGCGGCGAAGCCTCGTGGGTCGAGGAAGAGGGCACCATCCCTTCCAGCGACGACACCTTCGGCCAGATCACCATCGGGGCACACAAGCTGGCCACGCTCATCAAGGTTTCCGAGGAGCTCTTGAACGACAGCGCCTTCAACATGGAGTCCTATATCTCCCGCGCCTTTGCCAAGCGCATCGGCACCAAGGAGGAAGAGGCTTTCATCACCGGCGACGGTACCGGCAAGCCCATCGGCCTGCTGGCGGCGGCTGGCGGCGCAGAGCTGGGCGTGACGACAGCGGCTGCCTCCGACATCAAGCTGGATGAGATGCTCGACCTGTTCTACAGCCTGCGCGCACCCTACCGCAATAAAGCGATCTTTATGATGCACGACCTGACCGTCAAGGCCATCCGCAAGCTGAAGGACGCCAACGGTCAGTACCTGTGGCAGCCCTCCATCAAGGAGGCCACCCCGGATACCATTCTTGGCCGCCCGTTGTTGACTTCGGCGTACATGCCGGAAATGGCCGCCAATGCCAAGACCGTCATGTTTGGCGATTTCAGCTACTACTGGATTGCCGACCGGCAGGGGCGGATCTTCCGTAGACTCAACGAGCTGTACGCCGAAACCGGGCAGGTCGGCTTCCTCGCCACCCAGCGCGTGGATGGCCGCCTGACGCTCCCCGAGGCCGTGAAGGTGCTGCAGCAGAAATCTGCGTAACAAAGGGGGTGCGGCGGCATGATGGATTTACTCCCAAAGGTCAAAGCAAACCTCATATTAGAGCACGACGCGGATGATGAACTGATTAAGGGATTCATCCGCGCCGCTGTTTCCTATGCGGAGAGCTACCAGCACAAGCCGGAAGGCGCATACAAGGATGCCATGCCACCCACCACCGAGCAGGCCGTCATTATGCTGTCGTCCCACTTTTACGAAAGTCGGGACGGCAGCACGGGCGGCTTCTTTGCCGATAACGTACAGGCCGGGCAGCAGGTTTGGAATACGGTCAACATGCTTTTGCGGCTGGATCGGGATTGGAAGGTGTGAGAAGTGAGCTTTGGCAAAATGAACACGTTTATTGAGCTCATCTCCACCGAGCAGCTCAAAGACGACGAGGGTTTTGTGAATTCCGGCGATACCGTCCTCGCCAGCTTGCGCGCCTACAAGGAGGATCGGCATGGCAACGAACGATGGGCGAACCGGGCGGCCTTTACCACGGCCACCGCGTTGTTCCGTTTCCGCAAGATGCCTGGACTCGACGTGACCTCCTCCCTTATCATCGCCTGCGCGGATGGGCGATATCGCATTCATAGCGTGGAGGATGTAAAGGGGCGCGGCATGTACATTGAGGTGCTGGCCGAAAAAGAAGAACCGACTGTGAGGTGATTTGGCATGGCGAAGGTTGAGGTAAAAATGCCGGAGGATTTCCTGCTCAAACTCTCCAAGCTGGGTGATAAGACGGACGAAATTGTCGAGTCCTGTCTGGAAGCGGGTTCCGAGGTGGTGCTTTCCAAAGTGCGAAGCAACCTCAGCTCCGTCATTGGCGGCAGCACCAAATACCCCTCCGAGAGCACGGGTGAACTGGAAGCATCGCTGGGCGTCACCCCCGTCAAGGTGGATAACAAGGGCGTTCATAATGTGAAAATCGGCTTTAACGAGCCGCGCCGCCGCCAGTACGCCGCCAAGGGCAAGCGCAGCTACTACACCATCACCAACGCTATGATCGCCAACGTCATCGAGCACGGCAAACACGGGCAGCCGCCTAAGCCGTTTTTGAAACCGGCGCGGACTTCTTCCCGCAAGCCCGCAATCGAGGCGATGAAGCAGAAATTGGACGAGGAGATTGGGAAGTTATGAGTATACTGCGCGAATTAAATACACTAATCACCCGTCTCGGCATTCCTGTCGAGACGGGTGTTTTTAAGAGCAAAGCCCCGGATGAGTACGCAGTCATCACTCCGATGGCCGATGTTTTCGACGGCTTTGCGGATAACCGGCCTTACTTTGAGACACAGGAGGCCCGCATTTCCCTGTATTCCAAAAATAACTACCAGCAACAAAAAAACGCCATCGTCAAGGCGCTGCTGGCCGAGGAGTTCGAGATCACCGACCGGCGTTATATCGGCCATGAGGATGATACCGGCTACCACCACTACGGCATTGATGCCGCAAAACTCTATGAACTGAAGGAGGACTGACCTATGGCAACTATCGGTCTTGACCGGTTGTATTACGCGCCGATTACCGAAGCCGAAATCACCGGGGATGAAACCTATGGCACCCCGGTCATGCTTGCCAAGGCCATCTCTGCCGAGCTTTCGGTGGAATTGGCCGAGGCCACCCTGTACGCCGACGATGGCGCAGCGGTGATTATCAAGGAATTTAAGAACGGCACCCTTTCGCTGGGTGTGGATGACATTGGCCGTGCCGCCGCCGAGGAACTCACCGGGGCCACCACCGATGACAACGGCGTGCTGGTATCTTCCAGCGAGGACGGTGGCAACCCTGTCGCCATCGGCTTCCGGGCGAAGAAAGCCAATGGCAAGTACCGCTATTTTTGGCTGTACAAAGTCAAGTTTGGCGTGCCAAGCACCAACCTTGCCACCAAGGGTGATTCCATCACCTTTTCCACTCCGACCATTGAGGGGACGGTGTCGCGGCGCAACAAGCTGGACGGCAACGGCAACCATCCATGGAAAGCAGAGGTCAATGCCGATGATTCCGGCGTTGCTGCCTCTACTATTTCCGGCTGGTACGACGAGGTGTACGAGCCGTCGTTCGCAAACGAGGGAGGTTAATGACCCATGGAAGATAAGGTATTGAATACTGCCGCTGCGGAAACGGCGGGAGGTACACCCACAGCCGGGGCTGCTGTGCAAGAGATTGCGGCTGGCCTGAATGAGCGCAGCGCCATTATCGACATCGGGGGCGAGGAGTTCGAGTTAATGCTCACTACTCGCGCTACCAAAGAAATCGGCAAACGCTACGGTGGGTTGGAAAACTTGGGTGATAAGCTGATGAAATCCGAGAATTTCGAGATGGCTTTGGATGAGATCGTATGGCTCATTACTTTGTTGGCCAACCAACCCATCATGATTCACAACATCAAGCACAAGGACGCGCCAAAACCCCTGCTCACCGAGGAGGAGGTCGAACTTCTGACCTCTCCTCTGGAGTTGGCGCTGTACAAAAATGCGATCATGGCTTCCATGCAGCGTGGCACCAGCCGCCACATTGAGAGCGAGGCGGACCCAAAAAACGCGCAGGTCGGGTAAGCGATGAAGTGTTGTTTACCCGACTGATTTATTACGGCACCGTGCAGCTTCGGCGCACGGAAGAAGAAACGTGGCTCATGCCCATCGGGTATCTCTTGGACCTTTTGGAATGCCACAAACAGTTCCTCGGTATTGCAAAACCAAAGAGGGAGCTGTTCATCGACGAGATAATCCCGGACGGGATTTGACGCGGCGGTTGAGAACAGCTTCCGGCATCGCCGCGCTGCTCCCTTTCGCTGCTTTCATTTTGCAGCGAAAGGAGGCGGTGAAGCTTGTCGGATAACTTTGGGCTGAAAATCGGCATTGAGGGCGAGCGCGAGTTTAAGGATGCATTGCGCGACATCAACCAGTCCTTCAAAGTTCTGGGCAGTGAGATGAAGCTTGTATCCTCTGAATTTGATAAAAACGACAAGAGCGTTCAAGCAGTAACTGCGCGCAATGAAGTCCTGAATAAAGCCATCGATGCGCAAAAGGACAAAATCTCCACCCTCGAAGCCGCGCTTAAGAATGCCTCCGAGTCCTTTGGCGAAAACGATAAACGCACTCAGAATTGGGCCATCCAGCTCAATAACGCAAAGGCCGAGCTCAACGATATGGAGCGGGAGCTGGATGAAACCGCAGAAGAAGCGGACGACCTTGGAGATGAGCTCAAGGAAACTGGTGACGAAGCGGAAAAGTCGGGAGGCAAATTCGAAAAGCTCGGCGGTGTCCTAAAGGGCATTGGCGCGGCTATGGGTGCGGTCGCGGTCGCTGCCGGAGCTGCCGCCATCAAGCTCGGTAAAGAGGTCGTTCAGCAGTTTGGCGAACTCGAACAAAACCTCGGCGGGTCAGAGGCTGTCTTTCAGGAATATGCCGATCACATGCAAAAAATAGGCGAAGATGCCTATAAAAACATGGGCGTGTCGCAGTCGCAGTATTTGGCGACTGCCAACAAGATGGGCGCGTTGTTTCAAGGATCAGGGCTGGATGTTCAGAAATCCGCTGATCTGACCGAAAAAGCGATGCAGCGTGCGGCGGATATGGCTTCCGTCATGGGAATCGACATGCAGATGGCGCTCGATTCCGTCGCCGGGGCCGCCAAGGGAAACTTTACGATGATGGACAACTTGGGCGTCGCCATGAACGCCACCACCATCGAAGCCTACGCACTATCCAAGGGACTGGATTTCACTTGGGCTTCTGCTTCTAATGCAGAAAAAGCCGAAGTCGCCATGCAGATGTTTTTTGAGAACACTGAGCAGTATGCGGGTAACTTTGCAAGAGAATCCACAGAAACCATCACTGGCTCGCTTGGTTTACTTACAGCCGCATCGCAATCTTTTATTGCGGGACTTGGCAATGCGGATGCAGATATGACCAAGTTGACCGGAAATATGGTCGATGCGTTCCAAGCGGTCGTGAAAAATATCGTACCGGTCCTTGAAAACATCGTGGCCGCACTACCGCCTGCGATGGATGCAATTTTACAAGCGGTTGGCGACCTGCTTCCCATGCTGCTGGAGACGGTTATCAACATCTTCACGCAGATGCTGAACACGATTTTGTCGTTACTGCCGAAGCTCATCCCAGCGGCGGTCGATGCGGTGATGACCATTGTGGGGGCGCTCATTGCGAATCTCCCGCTGCTCATTGCTGCCGCCATTCAGCTCATTACGGCGCTCGTCAACGGTATCGGAGCGGCGCTTCCACAGCTTATTCCTGCCGCCGTAAGCGCAGTGATGACCATTGTGCAGGGCTTAGTCGACAGCCTACCCATGCTGCTTGACGCGGCGCTTCAGCTTATACTCGGCTTGGCGCAGGGTCTGTTGGCCGCACTTCCCGAGCTGATTGCGGCGCTCCCGGCGCTGATTCAGTCAATACTGGACTTCATTATCAGCGCCATTCCCCAGATCATCGATGCCGGGATTCAGCTTTTTGTGTCACTGGTGACTGCACTGCCTGAGATCATCGCCCAAATCATCGCGGTCATTCCCCAGATTATTTCTTCGCTGGTGACCGCCATCATCCAGTCTATCCCGATGATCATTCAGGCGGGAATCGACCTGCTGATTTCGCTGATTCAGGCTTTGCCCCAGATCGTCACCCAAATCGTGGCGGCCATCCCAATTATCATCAATGGGCTGGTGACGGCCATCCTCGGGAACATCGACAAAATCATCATGGCCGGTGTTCAGCTCCTCGTGTCGCTCATCACCAACCTTCCTAAAATCATCGTCGAAGTGGTCAAGGCCGTGCCGCAGATTATCGCGGCGCTGGTTAAGGGTTTCATGGATTCGGCGGGCAAGATCGTGGAGGTCGGCGGCAATCTCATCAAGGGATTGTGGCAAGGTATCTCAGATGCGGGTGCGTGGTTGTGGAACAAGATCTCCGGCTTCTTTGGCGGAGTGGTCGACCGGATCAAGAACTTTTTCGGTATCAAGAGCCCGTCCACGCTTTTTGCTGAAATCGGCGGCAATCTGGGCGAAGGCATTGGTGTAGGCTTCGAGAAAGCCATGGAGCATGTCGGTGAGGATATGCAAAACGCCATTCCCACGGACTTCGATGTAGACGCAGGGCTCAATATCCATAGCAATGTTGCCGGTGGCGCTGGCGGTTGGGCGGCTACAAGCGGTCCGTTGGTGGTCGTGCAGCAAATGATTGTGCGCACTGAGGACGATATCCGGCGCGTCTCGCAGGAACTCTACAACCTGATGGAAACCGGCTCCCGCGCACAAGGCCGGTTCAGCCCGGCATAAGGAGGTGACGGCATGGGCTTCATCTACAACGGCATCTCTTCCCAGAGCATGCGGGTGAAGGCGCGCCTGTCGAACTGGCAGGCGGTGCCGTCTCTTCGCAACTCGTTTGTAACGGTTCCGGGCAGACCGGGCGTCGCGGACTTTGGCACCGACAGCGCCGAAAAAATCATCACGGTACATTGCAATATTTACCCCCAGCGCAGTTTTGCAGAACTCGTGCGGGTGCTGGACGAGATGGCCGACTGGCTCAACCCGGACTTCGGCACCCAGCGGCTCATATTGGATGATGTGCCGGACAGGTGCTTCTCCGCCCGGCTGTATGAGGCAGTGGACTGCGAGCGGCTCATCCGTTCTGCCGGTTCCTTTGACCTTCGTTTTGTTTGTCCGGACCCACACGCCTATGCGCTGACCGACGAAACCTATACCATCGCCACAACGGGAACGCATTCGCTCCAGCGTGAAAAGGGCAACACTGTCTCGGAGCCGGTATATTGTCTGCGGGGTGTGATCCTCACCGGCACAAAAATCTTCCTTACCACCAATGATGAAGAGCTGCAGGTGGTCGGCCCGCTGGCAGACGGCGAGACGCTGGTCATAGACTCCGGTCTTGTGACCGCCAAGGTGGTGAACGAAGAAGGCGAAACCCTGCGCAATGGGCTGCCCTGCTTGAAAGAGCTAAATTTCCCTGCCCTATACAAAGGAACCAACACCGTAAAGGTGACTGTCGAGAACGCCACCTTCGTGGATTTAAATATAGAGGCGCACAGCCGATGGAGGTGATTTCATGGCAGTTATGCTGACTTTAAACAAACAGGAGCAGTTCACCGGCGAATTTCCGATGACCCCACAAACGAGTGCCATGTGGCGCTTTAATGAGGCGACGCCTACGGTGGCAGACGGTGTGAACTATGTGCTGGATTCGTCCGGAAGAAGCCGCCATTTCGAGGTGAAAAAGTGGTCCGGCACCACCGCTGCGCTTGTGAACGGGCGGCATGGCCGGTATATCCGCATCAACACCAATAACCCTACCACCGAGCAGACCTACCTATACGCCAAGAATGACGGCTCCTTCTTCTCCAACCTGGGCGACCGGATCGCTGTGGGCGGCTGGATCAACCCGACCACCTACTCGGTGGGTAACACCTACTGCCCGATTTTCAATACGCGCGCTGGCCCTGGCCAGCCGCTTTTGTATATTTCCCTTATTTCAGGCCGCCCGCGCATGATGCTGTACAACAGCACCGGGGGGTTGATTTGTGACCAGTCCGAAACGCCGACCATCACTTTCAAAAACAATGGTTGGTATTTCATGGGCAACATCATCGATCTTGTGGCGAACACCACGCAGTATGTCATTGGTGATCGGAGCACCGGCGAGCTGTGGTTCGGTCCGCTGCGCGCCATCACTGGCACTCTTAATCCCAATTGTGTGGCCGATATTGAAATAGGCCGTCATACCACTACCTACTGGTATGCGGGCGGCTTCGACGACTGGTTCTTCGAAACGGAAAGCAAGCTTACCGTCGATGATCTGGCGCGGTACTTCAAACAGTCCCTCATGGCCAACGGCGGCGATACTTCCGCGAACGTGGACGCGATCTCCCAGCCCGGCAAGGTGGTGCTGCGGCGCTCCGGTACCTATCCGGAATCCGGCGAGCTGCTGACCATTGCCTCGGAGTATGCCTTGGAGGGCGAAGGCCGGGTGGCCGTTACCTCAGAATACACACCGGGTGTGACCGCCATTTCGCTGGTGGAAACCTCTACCTCCTACGACTTCGAGGAATGGTCGGAATGGGCCGCTACGGGTAACGAAGGCGCTCTTATGTCACCGCCCGGCACCTACATCCGCTTTCGGGTCACCTTTACCACCAGCGATTTCGACCTCACGCCTCGGCTGGTAGATATTCAGCTACACGATATCCCGCCCCCGCCGCATCGCAAGAAGCTCGGCTTCGAGCGTCCCATGGTGATGACCCCGGACGGCCAGTGGGATGCGGTATTGGAGCGCGCCTACGACATCATCGTCACCAGCGAGGTCAACGGTTCCGACACACTGGACTTCAAGTTGCCCTTTGAGGATGGAAAGCGGCTGTCACTGGAAAACGAGAAAATGGTGCAGGTGGGCGATGAGGTTTACCGCATCCGCACCATCACCGACGAAAAGGCATCGGACGGCAGCATCGTGACTTCGGTGTATGCCGAGGCCGTGTTTTATGATCTGACCTACTCTGCGGAGAAGGAGCCGCGCGAATTTAATGCGACCCTGGCCGACGAGGCCATGCGCTGGGCCTTGGAAGGCACGGGCTGGGAGGTTGGCGAGGTGAATGTGAGCACACTACGCTCATGGACCTGTGAAGAGAAGAACTCCCTCGCCATCCTGCGCATGGTGCAATCGCTCCACGGCGGCGATCTCGTTTTCGACAATAAAAACCGGCTGGTGCATCTGTATGTGTTCTCGGGCAAGGAGTCCGGGGCGCTGTTTGCCTACCGAAAGAACCTCAATAATATCAAGCGCGTGGTGGATACCCGCAGCCTGATCACTCGGCTATACGCCTATGGCAAGGATGGCATCAACTTCACCAGCATCAACGACGGCAAGCCCTATGTGGAGGACTATTCCTTCACCAGTGAAATTCGGGTGTCCACCCTTGACCTCTCGAACTTCACCAATCCCTATCAGATGTTGGAATTCACCCGGATGCGCATGGCTGAATATGGCAAACCTCGTGTTTCTTATGTGCTGTCGGTTATGGACCTCTCGGTGCTCACCGGCTACGAGCACGAGGATTGGGAACTGGGCGACATCGTGACGGTGGATGACCGCGATCTGGGCCTCACCATCAATACGCGCGTCATCCGCAGACAATACAACGTGCAAGAGCCGTGGAAAACGGTTCTGGAGCTCTCCAGCAAGCTGCGGGAGTTGGGAGATTCTTCAAACAGCGCCATTGCCGACCAACTCGACCAGTCCAATGTCATGTCGCAGGAAATCAAGGATATGGTGCCGTTTAACCTGCTGCGCAACAGCCGCGCTGACAACGGATTCGCCTATTGGACCAACTCCGGCTTTGAGTTGGAGTCCAGCGGCGTGAGCGGCAATGCCTCCTTCAAGGCGGTGGGTGTGTCGGGCAGCACCAAAAGCATGTATCAGACCATCTATCCCGCCAATCGCCGCAGCTACACCATTTCGGCGCAGATTGGCTCGGATGATCTTCAAAAAGGCCCCAATGGGCAGGTTGGTATTGAGGTGGTATTCGAATTTGAGGACGGGACCACCGAAACGAGGTTTATTGATTTGTATTAAGGAAGGAGGCCGCCTGTGGCATATTTTCAGCAGGTGGCCCGCAGTGCCTCGCCGCAAGGCTATGGCAACGTGCGGGCCATTACCATCCGACTCTGTGTCATCGACTGCACCGGCATGGTATATTTCACCGATGTAATGTTTCAGGCGGGTTCTATCGCCACCGGCTGGGTTGGTCATGCGAGCGAAATCCAGTGGACACTTGATGGGTAGGTGAGGTCATGGTAGATAATTTCATCCGGTTCGTGGAGCCCATCAAACTGCGCGAGGAAGAGAGGCGCGTGGTGAGCATCACCGTCCGGCTCTCGGTCCACGACTGCACCGGCATCATCTATTTCACCGACCTGCAGCTTCAAGAAGGCGACCGGCTTACCGGTTACACCCCGCACACCTCCACCATGCTCCGAGACCCCCACGGTCCGGTCATATGGCGCAACGGGATCATCCGGCACGGGGCCACCATCCTGCTCAATGTCCCCGGACAAACCAGCACCGGCCTCGACTATTATTTATATCCCTTGGACAGTATGGCCGTTGAAAGTATCCACCTCGCCACCGAAACGGGCTCCCACAAGGCCACCTTCCGCTCGGTGGCCAACGCGGGCGACGAGTTCGCCCTGCTCGCCTCGGGGCGGCACTGCTTGCGCAATGGAAGCCCTACGCCTAAGTGGGGCTTTTTTCAATACGCGGCGGCCTACGATTCCAAGTATAAGGTGGAGCTGCAGCAAGGCACCTCGGCCCGGCTGTACGTTGAGTTCCGGGAGATGCAGAAAGGAGAATCGAAGCCATGAGCAATTATCTAAAAGGCAAGCGCTGCATGGTGTGGGCCTTCATGCAGAATGCCCGGATGTACGAGGCATTTGAGAAATATGGCGACCGTCTCGACACGGTGGGTATTTTCACTTTTGAGGTGGACAGCACCGGGACCATCACCGAAACCGGCACCCCGATTGCCAATATGATGCCCTACATCAACAAGTGGTCCCACATTAAGTGGATGCTGACTGTGATGAACCACGGCTATGCCTCCATTTTCACAGCCCTTCGGAATAATACGAACGGCGCAAAGACCAAGTTCCTCTCGGAACTCACCCGCATCATACAGAAGTACCCGTGGTGCGCCGGGGTCGACATCGACCTCGAGCAAGGCGGCGGGTACGAAAACCGGCAGGCGGCGAATGAACTGTTCCGGGATATCTACAACACAGTTAAAACCTACAACCGCGCAAAGCTCGTCAACATCTGCCTACCCGGTATGACCGGCGTGCAGGGCTCGGTGGGTGGCGAGAACTGGTGCGTGTACGCCGACCTCAATCCCTACTGCGACACCGCCGCCATCATGAGCTACGGTATGGCATGGGCGGGCTCCGCGCCCGGCCCGGTGTCACCCCGAAGCTGGCTGGAGGGCATCTACAACTACGCCACGCAAGTCATGACCCCGAGCAAGGTGTACTTGGGCTTTCCGGCCTACGGCTGGGAGTGGCAGATCTTCGACACTCCGGCCAATCAGGGAAAGCAGTATCGCGGCACCTCCAACACCTACTACGCCGCTGAGATTTGGCAGAAGGGCGGGTACAACTTTGCCTCCCGGCAGCAGTACATCCCGTTCGTTTCCTATTGGGACGATTATGATAAGGGGCCGTATATATTGCCTTTCATCTACGACTACATGGAGGGGCAAGATTCGGTTTCGAGAACTGGTCCGCTCATAGGCGACACCTATAACCGCCGCCGTTATCTGACCTGTTACGGCAAGGAACAAAGCAGCTCCTTCGGCACCATATACATCGACCGGGACGGCAAGCCGGACAGCTACACCGGCAACATGATCATTGGCGATACCACCGCCGCTGTCGCCGCCAATGGCACGGCGACCTACAATTTCTCGGTACCGGCCACCGGCGTGTATGATGTGGCGGTGCGCATCGGCTTTCCTTTCTGGGATAAAAACGGTATCAACCTGACGCTGGACGGCAGCGCGGTTTCCTTCAACGAAAACCGGATGTGGTGGCCTTACTGGAAGCAGAGCCACTGGCGGGCGCTGGCCACCGGGCGCACGCTGTCGGCGGGCCAACACACCATCGTCATCACGGGCGGCGTCCCCGGTTCGGTGTTTTACGGCTTTCGGGTGTGCAACAGCTTTTCGCAGGAGTGTTCGGCGGGCAGCGCCAGCTATTCTCTCAAACCGCGCCACTTTAAGGATGTCAACAGTCAGATGCGCGCTCCGGCAGAAGGATTCCGGCTCACCACGGAAATGCTGCGCCGCAAACCGGACAGCGCCTTGGCGTGGTACGAGGACTTCCGCGATCAGCCGCCCCTGCAGGATTCCTACTGGACCACACTTTCCGGTAACTGGGGAGTTTGGCGCGACCCCGACGATTGGACTTCCAACCGGCCTTATTGCCAACTTGAGGGCAGTGGGCAGCTTGCGTGGAAATACAGCGGTTTCTCCGACGTACACCTCCGGGCGCGGCTGGCGTTTCCATCCACCGGCACAGGTCGCGCCGGTGTGTTCCTCGGCAACCTGTTCTGCTGCATCAACATTGGCAATCAGCGGGTGGAGCTCTACCAAGGGAGCACCCTGCTGGGGAGTTGGCAGGGCGAATATTCCCGTACCAGCGACGCCAACATCCGTAGAAACCCCAACATGTACCTCGTGGAGATGCGCAAGCGTGGCAATCACGTCCGAGTATACTCCGGTTCCAGCAACGTGCTGCGCTTCACCGCAACCGTGTCGGCCACCTCCGGGTATTGCGGGTTTCAGTCGGACGGGCCGGTGAAGTGCGAGCTGCTGCGTTTGGGCGATGCTTGGACATATGAGCCCTACGAGGCGTTTGATGTGCGAATGCCGGATGGCACCACGAAGTCTTATGGCCGGATCAACCGCAGTGGAGTAACGTGGGATAACGAGTTTCAAGTGTTCACGCTGACCTCGGATGTGGAGGAGCTTTCCACTCGTAGCGAGGACATCTCCATGGACTACGACTTTTTTCATTCGGACATCATCCGGGTAGCCTGCGGCGGCAACTACACTGGCACCGTGATTCCAAGGGACATCAACGTCTGGATTTCCCGGCTGTTCTTTGGTGATTCGGACGGCTTTTGCGTCGTCTACTATCAGGATGTGGACAGCATGGTGTATTGGGCCAATGAAGCCGCTTACCGCTGGGGGCTCCGGGGTGTAGCGATCTGGTCGCTGGGCCAAGAGGACATGCGGCTTTGGGAGCACATGCCCAAACAAATATAATCTTATTATACGCAACTGCGCCTCTGCCTTTGGCAGGGGTGTTTTGTTATTAAAAACAGGAGGTTCTGATCATGAAAACGGTATGGAATTGGGTTCAGGTTGGCTTTGCCGGGGTAGGCGGATTTTTTGGGTGGTTCCTTGGAGGCATGGATGGCTTTCTTTACGCCTTAATTGCCTTTGTCGTACTCGACTACCTGACCGGCGTCATGTGTGCCATTGCGGACAAGGAACTTTCGAGCAATGTCGGTTTTAAGGGGATTTTCCGCAAAATCCTCATCTTCATGATGGTGGGCGTTGGCCATCTCGTGGACAGCCAGATCATTGGCGATGGCAGCGTTTTGCGTACAGCGGTGATTTTCTTCTATCTGAGCAACGAAGGGATTTCTCTGCTTGAAAACGCCGGGCACCTCGGCTTGCCGATTCCTGAGAAGCTCAAGGATGTACTGGCGCAGCTTCACAATGGCAATGACAAGGAGGGCGGCAAATGAATGTGCTCCTGCGAATGACCCGTGCGGAGAATACCGCGCAATATGGCACAGGAACTATAACGCTGGACATCGAGGAATACCTCTGCGGCGTGGTTCCTGCCGAGGTGTATGAGTCCTCCCACATGGATGCGCTCAAAGCGCAGGCCATCGCCGCCCGCACTTTTGCGGCAAAGCGGGCCATGGCTGGAACCGTGATGGATGATACCACCTCTTTTCAAGCCTACCGCTACAGCCTCGCAGCCAAGAGCCCGCGCAGCAGGCAGGCCGTTGAGGAAACACGCGGCCAGGTACTCTGCTACGACGGCTCCATAGTCGACTGTTTCTACTCCGCCTCTAACGGTGGCCTGACCAAGCGCAGCGGCGATGTGTGGAGCAAGCACTATCCCTATTATGTGAACAAAACCGACGAATGGGATGCTGCCGCCAATGTCGAGAAGCCGACCAAGGCCAGCCACGGCATCGGCCTCAGTCAGATCGGTGCAATGTGGGCGGCCAAGAACGGCGTTCCCTACACACAAATCCTCGCTTTTTATTATGACGGAACCGCCATTGTCGGAGATTACGGCAGTGGCGATTCTGTTTTTCCCGACGAGGAGGCTGAAAACAAAGGAGAGCCTACCATGAAATTGACTGTAAACTACATGACGCGGAATGACTGCTACACTGCCAATCGCAAGATCACGCCCTCCGGCATCATGGTCCACTCGACCGCCACTCCGGGCATCATGGCCGCTGCTTGGTTTTCGCGCTGGAACAAGTCCTACGCCAAGGGAGAAACCGACCGGCAGGTGTGCGTCCACGCTTTTCTCGATGATAAAGAAGTCTGTCAATACTTGCCGTGGAACCATCGCGGCTGGCACGCTGGCGGTACCGCCAACAATACGCATATCGGGTTTGAAATCTGCGAACCGGCGGGTTTCAAATACAGCGGTGGAGCCACCATGGTCGGCTATGACGCGGCGAAGAATGAGGCGTACTTCCGGGCGGCATGGAAAAATGCCGTGGAGCTATGCGTGATACTCTGCAAAATGTACGGACTGAATGAAGGCAACATCATCTGCCACAGTGAGGGATATAAAAAGGGCATCGCATCTAATCACGCGGATGTCATGCATTGGTTTCCCAAGCACGGCGAATCGATGGATACCTTTCGGGCTGCCGTCAAGAAAGCGCTGGCCAGCGGCGGCGCTGTCGATCCCAAGCCGGGACCGGAACCCGAGCCGACTCCCGGTACAATCGGGGAGGGCGCGCTCGTGGAGTTCAAGACTGGCACCACCCGCTACTACCCAGGTAGTAAGGAGGTTCCCGGTTGGGTCATTTCCGATTATTACCACCGGGTGACACAGGTGACCTCTGGCGGCAAGACCGTCACCAAGGGCAGGAAAGCCTGTGTTCTGCTCGGAAAGAAGGTCAGGAAGTCTAACGGTTCTGAGGAGGCCGGTATCAACACTTGGGTGGATAAGGATGTCCTGTCCAAAGTCGGCGGCGGTCAGGTCAAAGAAACCTATACCGTCTATACGGTAGCCAAAAGTGACTCCCTTTGGGGTATCGCACAGAAAAAGCTCGGCAGTGGTGCCAGATATCCGGAGATTATGTCCCTGAATGGGTTGTTCTCAACCACCATTCATGCGGGGCAGGTTTTGAAAATTCCAAAGTAAGGTCGGGGCGGTTGTGAGGAGCCGCCCTTCTTTTTTTCTCCATGGAGGTGATTGTTGTGACCAGAGAAGAGAAACAAAACATACAGGAAATGCGGCAGCAGGGTTTGAGCTATACGAAGATTGCGGATTCGCTCGGCCTTTCCGTGGGTACGGTAAAATCGTACTGCTGGCGCAACAGCCTGTCAGACAACGCTTCCAAAGATACGGAGAACGAAGATAACAAAGAAAAATGCAAACAATGCGGCAGGCTTCTGGAGCAAACGCCTAAAAGCAAGCCAAAATCCTTCTGTGACGACCGGTGCCGCCATGCGTGGTGGAGCGCTCACCGCGACCGACTGAACCGCAAGGCGATATATAAAATGTCCTGCGCAAACTGTGGTAGGCCGTTTGACAGCTATGGCAATCAAACCCGCAAATACTGCTGCCATGCCTGTTACATCGCGGGACGTTTCGAGAGGAAGGAGGCGCGTCCATGAATACGGATACCACGATGACGGCGGAGCAGTTTGACCGTGAAAAAAGCTATGGCGCGTCCCTTTCCCTCGCAAAATCGCTGCTTTCCAAGGGGTTGCTCACTAAAAAAGAGTACGCTAAAATTGATACAATTCTCAAGGGTAAATACCACCCGATTATTGGCGGTTTACCGACCGAAACTCCTTGACTTTTCGGGCTTTTAGAGTGATTAATGTAATGCTGAATCATTCGATTCAAGCACCCGGAAAGGAGGATTTTTTATGCGAGTGATAACGAAACTTGAACCTTCATTGCCGCAAATACCAACATTAAAACGTGTGGCGGCATACGCCCGCGTTTCCAGCGGCAAGGAGGCCATGCTTCATTCGCTGTCCGCACAGGTCAGTTATTACAGTGGGATGATCCAAAGGCGGCGCGATTGGCAATATGTCGGTGTTTATGCCGACGAGGCGCTCACCGGCACTAAGGATGAAAGGCCGGAGTTTCAGCGGTTGATGAACGACTGTAGAAACCGGCTGATTGACATGGTCATCACCAAATCCATCGCGCGATTTGCGAGGAATACGGTGACCATGCTGGAGGCAGTACGGGAACTGAAAGCACTCGGCATCGATGTGTATTTTGAAAAAGAGAATATTCACTCTATCAGCGGGGATGGCGAGGTAATGCTCACCATCCTCGCTTCTTATGCACAGGAAGAAAGCCGGTCGGTTTCAGAAAACTGCAAATGGCGCATTCGGAAACGCTTTGCAAATGGCGAACTGGTTAGCCTGCGGTTTATGTTCGGCTATCGCATTGTAAAAGGCGAAGTGGTGATTTACGAAAAAGAGGCCGCTGTTGTCCGCATGATTTTCGATGATTATATCGGCGGCATGGGCGGCAGCAAAATCGCTCAAAAGCTCAAGGCAATGAGCATTCCCGCGCTGCGCGGTGGCACATGGATCAGCGAGCGCGTGGTGGCCATCATCAAGAATGAAAAATATACCGGGAATGCGCTTCTGCAGAAAAAGTATGTGGCAGACCATCTGACAAAAAAAGAGGTCTGGAATAAAGGCGTGCTTCCCATGTATTTTGCGGAAGGCACCCACCCCGCTATCATTGACGCGGATACCTTTGAACGGGCGCAGACGGTCATGGAACAGCGTAGGCAGCAGTTCAAGACAGAAAAAGGCAGCAGCCCGAACCGGTATCCCTTTAGTGGGAAAATCCTTTGCGTCAACTGCGGAAAGAATTATAAGCGCAAAACCGCCTACGGGCAGGTGTATTGGAACTGCTCAACCTACCTGCAGTTAGGTAAAACGGCCTGTCCTGCAAAACAGATTCCCGATGACACCCTGCAGGCCGTTTCAGCGGATGCGCTCAGTCTTTCAGAATTTGATGCGGACATCTTCACTGAGCAGATTGCGGAGATTCAGGTGCCGGAAAATAACCGACTCCTTTTTATTTTCCGCAACGGGCGCAGGGTAGAAAAAACATGGACGGATAAATCCCGCAGAGACAGTTGGGATGACGCGATGCGTCAGGCGGCGCGGGAACGCCAGATTGAAAACGTGAAAAGGAGGAACCGCGAATGAGTACGGCAAGGGCGGTTACGGTGATACCGCCAAAACTCAATTTAACTTTGATACCGCTGAGTACGGAGTATATCAAAAAGCGCGTGGCTGCTTATGCGCGGGTATCGACTAACGACGAGGAGCAGCAAACCAGCTACGAAGCGCAGATCGATTATTATACACGGCATATACAGGCGAATGACGATTGGGAGTTCGTGGAGGTCTATACGGACGAAGGCATCAGTGCCACATCCACGAAAAAGCGCGATGGTTTCAAGCGGATGATTTCCGACGCTTTGAACGGTAAAATTGACCTTATCATTACGAAATCGGTCAGCCGATTTGCCCGCAATACGGTGGACACCCTGACAACGGTGCGCCAGCTCAAGGAAAAAGGTGTGGAGGTCTTTTTCGAGAAAGAAAATATTTACACGCTGGACAGCAAGGGCGAGCTGCTGATTACCATCATGAGTTCGCTGGCACAGGAAGAAAGCCGCAGTATTTCGGAAAACGTCACATGGGGCCAACGCAAGCGCTTTGCGGACGGCAAGGTTCACATGCCTTACAAACGCTTCCTCGGATATATCAAGGGCGGGGACGGTTTGCCGAAGATTGTGGAATCGGAAGCCGAAATTGTGCGGCTGATTTACAAACTGTACCTGCAGGGGAAAACACAGAATTATATTGCGCGATATTTGACCGGCAAGGGCATCCCCACCCCGGCCAAGAAGCAAGAATGGCGTGTTTCGACGGTTCTGAGTATTCTGCAAAACGAAAAATACAAGGGCGATGCCATTCTTCAAAAGAAGTTTACTGTGGATTTCCTCACAAAAAAACAAAAGGTCAACGAAGGTGAGGTTCCGCAATATTACGTTGAAAATTCCCATCCGGCCATCATCGAGCCGGAGGTGTTCGATTTGGTACAGGCTGAAATCAAGAAACGTAAAACCACGGGACGGCAGCAGAGCGGCATTGGCTGCTTTTCAAGCAAAATCGTCTGCGGCGAGTGCGGCGGCTTCTACGGTTCCAAGGTATGGCATTCCACAAGCAAATACCGGCGCACCATCTGGCAATGCAACAATAAATTCAAAAATGGTACGCACTGTAGCACACCGCATTTAACGGAGGACGCGCTGCAGCGGGCATTCGTCGAGGCTTTCAACCGGCTGGTCGAAAACAGAGACCGGATTATCGAGGACTTCGATTCCATCATTGAGATGCTGATGGACACTTCTGCGCTGGACAAGGAAAGTGCTCGGCTTCGGGATGAATGCGCGGTGGTCATGGAGCTTATCCGCAAATGTGTGGATGAAAACGCCCATTCCGCAATCAATCAGGACGAGTACCAAGAACGGTATAATAGGCTGGTCGAGCGATACGAGGCCGCCAAACAGCGGTTGGACGCAGTCTCGGACGAGAAACTGGCACGGTCGGCAAAGCGCGAAAGCATAGCACTGTTTCTTTCCGACCTTCGGCAGCGTGGTCACCTACTGGTCGGATTTGACGAAGAATTGTGGTATTCCACGGTAGATATCGTCACGGTGGATTCAGCGGACAACCTCACATTTTCGTTCAAGAACGGCATGAAAATACAAGTACAAGGACAGGAGACACAATCATGAAAAAGCCTATCAGAGCGGCGGTTTACTGCCGCGTCGCAACAGCCGACCGGTTTGCGCTTGACCAGCAGGAGCAGAGCGTTTGCGCATTCGCCAAGACACAGGGTTACGAGATAACCTCCATCACGAAGGAATCATACAAAGGAACCACAATGGAGCGACCGGGTATTCAAAGAGTTCTGGATGATGCGAAGAATGGAAAAATGGATATTTTACTTATACTTAGCGTTTCCCGACTCGGTAGAAACACGATTGAGATTATACGTACTTTTCGTCGATTTGAGGAATATGGCGTGGAGATCGAAACGGTTCACGAAGGTACCTCGCTGGGCAAAATGGTGGGCTTTGCGGAGAACCTCCAATAAAAACATAACCCCGGAGAACGGTGCCCAAAAGCCTGTTCTTCGGGGTCTTTGTGTTATGATTGAAATGTTTATGGTATCGCAAGAGATGCATCTCCCAAAGGTTATGGAAAGCTGCGCTCCACCACTATCCGCCTTTCCATCACCGATTGCGCTGGCGAGGTATATTTTACGGATATCATGCTGCAGGCAGGAGCGGTTGCCACAGGCTGGATTCCTCATGTTTCTGAAATCCAGTGGACATTAGATGGGTGATTGAGGGACAGTGAGTAAACCTTGAGTAGAATTATACCATATAGTAATCGCCGGATAATATGTGTTGAAGGAATGAGGACAACTCTTTTGTTGATATGCAATCAGTATCTTTAAACCAACAAATAATCATTTGTGTCATAGCTCCGGCTAAAAAAGCATTTGCATATTTGTCAGTTCTGCTGTTCTCTTTGGGCGAAACTTTACTTGTAAATTCTTTCATTGCCGCCGTTACTTCTTCCGCAATCAACCACTCCAATTTATGGTCAATCAGAAGCCAGAGCAATTCACGATGCGTTTCAAAAACTTCTGTGAAACAATCGGTTATATCGCTCGGAAGAATATTTATCTTGGAATTCAGCTTTTGCAGCATTTTATGGTAACAATTCCGAAGGCAAAAACGCAATACATCATCTTTATCATCAAAGCAGTTATAAAACGTCTGCCGTACAAGATCGGCTTTTTGGCAAATGTCCCGCACGGTTATTTTATTGTATGGTCTTTCTTTCATAATAGAAAGCAGTGCGTCTGCAATCCAACTTTGCGACCGAATGGCTTTTGGATTATCACCTTGGTACATGGACATTCTCCTTGTTTTGTATAACTTCCACCCGAAACATTGACACATGTCTAACTTGATGCTATTATCATATAGCGAACATGGACATATGTCAATGTGCTTTTGTGAAATTTGGAGGATTGTATGTATAATTTTCTTATTATTGTGAGCGGCGCTTGCTGGACGCTAGTTTATCTTAGCCTCATTTATCGTGGGTTTAAGGATAAGACCTATGGTATGCCATTATTTGCACTGGGATTGAATTTCGCTTGGGAAGTGCTTTATTCAGTAGACGGCTTATTTATCCACAAAGCAAGCATGCTTCCGGCGCAAAATGTAGCGAATATCATTTGGGCGTGTTTTGATATATTGATTGTGGTAACATTTTTTCGCTACGGGAAAAAATATTTTCCTGAAACAGGAAAGAAATACTTTGTCCCTTTCGGCATTCTCGCAATACTTACCTGCATCGCCTTACAACTGGCATTCTATTTGCATTTTGATAATGGTATTCAAGCGTCTCAGTATTCCGCATTTGCACAAAATGCAGCCATGTCTATCATGTTCCTGTATATGCTGTTTCAGCGAAAAGGAACGGAAGGCCAGTCATTTACGGTTGCCATCGCAAAGTGTCTGGGAACGCTTGCTCCGACAATTCTCGGCGGCTTTATCGAAAGTACAAATATTTATATCATACTTACCGGCATGGTGTGTCTCGTTTTCGATATTATTTATATTATCGGATTGCTTCAAAAAAACAAGACATCAAAAGTCGCTGTCTTTTGATATGCATACATCTAAAAGATCACTTCGGTGGTCTTTTTTTTTGCCCAGAAGGAGGTGATACTTGTGATGATTAGTAACTGCATCCGATTCAGCGAAGGCATAAAGACAAGACAGGATATGCGTGTGGTTAGTGTTACCATTCGTCCATCTTTTTCATAATCAAATTGATTCTGTAGGAAATCCAGCATATTTAGCTTGCCTTCCGATTCCTTGAAAATATCCGGCCTCCACGTGTTCCTTTTCACATACCTTTTTATCGTTTCCACCACTTTTTCTCCTTTGTCAATCCGAAGATAGATGGCATTTCTTCCTTTTCTGTAATCCATTTTCTGTTCTCCTTTCAAAAGTGGATTTTGCAAAGCCCAATTATGTAGGTATTATTGTTGTTAAAATGCAGTCAGAGATTGATTGATCCGTTTTTATATTTCAAGAATCTCACTCTCCTTCACTAAGGACTGGTTCATCTTCCCCTTTAGGTATTCGGGCGCGAAAACTAAGGGCGAAAACAAAAAGAGAGCCAGCCGAGAAAACTTCCCAGCTGGCTCTTCAAACATGTTAAGCGGAAAGTTCCATGTAGGTTCCTTCCGCTTAATCTCACATAGTTCTTGCTTTCTACGCACATGAAAAATTAAAACTTGAAAATGGAAACGAAAGTATTTTGCTTTAAATTATAATTATATGCGGCTTTATGTCGGGATCATGATTAGCTAAAGATTCCAAACAATTGGGAAGCATACTTTCATCCCTGATCCACTGAAGCGATTTTAACTGCTTGTCAGGATTACTAGAAATGCCGGGACAGATCATCTGTTCCCATGACTTTTGGGCATAGCCACCATCTGAAAACAGCAGAACGAATTTTCCATTGTTTATTACTTTTACAGCGAATAGACCGTCTGAATGGCCCGGAATGTTGACAAGCTGAACAGAACCATCACCAAACAGATCATAGGACTTCCCAACGGGGCCTATGCCTGTGTTGGAAAAATCAAATTTAGATAGCGTTACGCTGTTCCACATGGAAGCGGTATAGCGAATCTTATGCTTTTGCGCACATCTCATTTCGTCAGCAGCAACAAGAATATACTTTGCATCTTTAACCAGTTTCAAGCCGCTGACATGATCACAATCCAGATGGGTTAGCAGTAAATAGTCGATGCCAGACGGTTTGATTCCCATAGCAGCCAACTGTTCATCGATAGCTGCACCTTTTTCAATTTTGCCTTGATTTGCTATATACAAGGCAAGGGACATATGTTTTATCTGGGCTCTCTTATCAAATACGCCTTCAGGGCTTATTGCCCGATGCCAGCCTGTATCAACGAGAATTCTGCCCTTTGGATGTTCGATTAGATACGCCGATATTGGCAGCCATAAGCGATCTTCTCTCTTAGTTGTCAGTCCGGCTGCCTTGAGCAGATTACAATTCTCACCGCCAAAGGGTAAATAGGGTGACACGCAGACCTCACCACAGTGCAGTACATGAATTCTGATTTGATTCATTTTATTACCCCCTGGTATCTTGTCAATTTCTCATGATTTTACTAGAGTGTGTTCGATTTACTACAGTGTCGTTTAAAGATAAAATTATCACTTGGATTTCCGGCACAATGTTATAGTCAAAGCACCGGAAATCCAAGCGACACTTAAAAGGAAAATTCTTCTATATGTATTTTGTCGGGGGCAACTTTATTATTATTTAATATGGCCTTCATTGAGTCCATCATGGGAGCTGGCCCACAAATGAAAAAATCTGCCTCCTTATACAGCGTTTCAACTCCGATACGCTGTAAATATTCCTGTGTGATTTGGCCAAAATCAAAGGGTTCAACATGTTCTTTGCTCAAGGTAATGTAGTATGAAAAATGATCGTTTATTTATTTCATTTGCTGCAGTTCGTCAAGCAAGAGCAGATCCTTTTGCGATGCCAGCCCCCATACTAAGACCATTCTACGGGAAGCCTCCCTTTCCATTTGGCTTCTTAGTATGCTAAGAATCGGTGTGATCCCGATTCCACCGGCCAGCATGACAATCGGTGTATTCGCATCGGAGGTATTGCCATCCAGAAAGCTACCATAAGGCCCTTCGAGTGTTGCGATATCTCCGCTCTTAAGCCGATTTATCATGCTGGTATAATCACCGGAGTTTTTAATCATGACGTTTAGCGAAGCGCTGCCCGTCACTGGTGCGCTCGATATCGAGAAGGGATGACTTTCCTTGGGAAGCGCAGATTTAATAAAGCGAACAAAAACATACTGTCCCGGTTGGTAAACCATCGGTGCCCCCTTTTTCGGTTCAAACTCCAGTTCGAATACACTTGGGTTATGCGGGGAGCAACGCCGCAGAATATAGCGGGGAAGGAGCTTCTTTGCAACCTTGGAACCGAAATAGCCGCCCACAGCCAATACCACATACAAACCGGACAATACACTGAGAGTGGTATTGGAACGAACAAAGTCAATAGCCATCATATGGGCGAAAATTGCCAACACGGCCAGAACAGATAGCCGATGCACCCAAAGCCCAAGCTCACGCTTAAAAACTGTTTCTTTCAAGCGCTTGAAGGTACGTGATTTTCGGATAAACGTATTTGAAAGGATGAATATTCCCGTTAGCGTCGTCAGCATCAAAAAAACCAAAGCAACCATGCCCGCAGGGGCGGCAGCTGGCATTACTGTAAAATCCTTCTGTGCGTTTAACTCATTGCCTGCATGTGCAATGGCAGCTATGATTAAAACAATTGCCATCGTTCCATGAATGGAGTACATCATCGGCAAGCCGATCCTACGCTCTGTCGTTTTAGGCCGCAACGCAATAAATACTTCCGTCAAGGTCAGGGAAAAAGCCAATAATCCCAGCGCCACGGGCAGCTGCTGACCTGTGGGAAGCGCTTCTTGATTCAGTAAAAGGGCAGTCATCAATGTTGCAAAAATGAAGATTGCAACAAGCGGAAATATCAGACTTTTTCTTTTTAACATCGTTCACACCCCATTCCATCTTTTTTGCGTTTTTCTTGCATACGCTGCTGCATTTCAGCCACCTATGCTTTTTTCATTTCCACCAATTGAACCGTATAGCCATCCGGATCATGGATAAAGAGAAAACGAGTATTGGGCGCAGGAGAAACCGGCCCGCGTACAATCGCAACCTGATTGTTTTTTAGAAGCTCCATCGCAGAGTCGATGGATTCAACAGCAATTCCAACAGAAATATCGGAGTGCATATCCTTTTCTTGCTCATCCGACATACAGATCAGTTCGATCTTTGGTTGATCTTCTTCTCCCAGCATAGCCATTTCCATTCCATGTCCGCTGTGCTTGCTGTTAATGGGGAGCCCCATCACCCCGTGATAAAATGCGAGAGATGCCTCAAGATTTTTTACCGGAAGGGTAACCCAACAAAAATTCATGATTTAAGTCCTCCTGAAATATAATATTTTTTAAACTATGCTACTCGGATTTTGTGCTTAACCGTATTTTTTCTTCTATCAAACCATCCAGAATGCTCTTTAACAAAGAACTCGCTTGTTCGGCCTCCCGCTCCGACAAATTGCGCGTCGAAACTTCAATGAGCTCTGAGAACGTCTTTTGCATTTGGGGTTTGATCTTCTTGCCTTGTTCGGTCAGATATAGCTGTACAAAACGCTTGTCCTTCGAAAGCGATTCTTTTACAACATATCCATGTGAGATCAGGCTTTTAACCGCTTTTGCTGTGGTCGATTTATCCACATACAGTTCTTCGCTGAGTTCCTTTTGTGTAATTCCTTCATTTTGTGAAATCACGTATAAGAAATCATACTGACCTCCTCGAATCGAAACATTCTGTAATTTTGTATTTAAAATACTCTGCAAATTACGGTATATAGCGGCATTTAATTTTCCTACACTATTCACTAAAATACCTCCTGGCTACGGATACAAAACTCCAAACTAATTATACACGATATTAGTTGGCTTTGCAACTAATATTCTAAAAACTTTTTTTATTTACAATTGAATATGAGCTAAAAGGAATCGTGAAAAAGTGCAACCGGCACGCTAAAAATGCAACCGGCAAAAATGAAAATGCAACCAGTAAAATAAAAAATGCAACCGGCGCGGTTTCAGCGGGGATAAACGTGAAATTGTATCAATATCAACGTCATTAGACAAATAGGGCATCATATTTTTATAGAATATGCTGTCCTTTTTATTTTGCGCTTAGAGTATCGCCTTTAGCAAAACCATTTACAATAATTGTAAAAAACAATATAATAATAAAAGAAGCCTTGCGGGTGTCAGATTTGTAGTGGGGATGGGAAGGGTGCCTAAGCTTATGGCAGACAATAAGTCACTTAAAATTGCGGAAAATGTAGAAATTCGAAATATGATTTATACTGTTAGAGGTAAACAGGTGATGCTGGATAGCGACCTTGCCGCTTTGTATAGTGTTGAAACAAAATATTTAAATCGACAAAGAGGCCGAAATGCAAACAGATTTCCGGAAGATTTTTGTTTTCAGTTAACTAATGATGAATATGAATTTTTGAGGTGCCAAAAAGTCACCTCAAAACCCGAATTCGGTTCGGGTGGCAGGAGATATATGCCTTATGTATTTACAGAACAAGGAATTGCAATGCTTTCGTCAGTATTAAAAAGTGATATTGCGGCACAAATCAGTATAAAAATAATGCGAGCCTTTGTGGAAATGAGAAGATTCTTTGTAAGCAATAAGGAACTCTTTTCAAGGCTTGATAGGATGGAATTAAAACAAATTGAAACGGACAAAAAGCTTGAAGAAGTCTTTGATTGCTTGGTATCTCAAAAAGAAGTTCGTCAAAAAATATTCTATGACGGACAAATCTATGATGCTTTTAGTTTTCTTGTAGACTTAATAAAAAAGGCGAGGACAAGTATTGTTTTGATAGACAACTATGTTGATACCGACACCTTAAATATTCTTTGTAAAAAGAACGGTAGCGTCGATGTAAAAATATTAGGTTCCGGGAAGGGCAGCCTATCGAATCAAGATATACAAAAATTCAACACCCAATATCCGAGTCTTACGGTGAGAAATACCAATGACTTTCACGACAGATTTATTATAATTGATAAAAAAGAAGTGTATCATGTAGGAGCTTCTTTAAAAGATGCCGGAAAGAAAAGCTTTGGAGTTACAAAAATAGAAGAAAAGGATTTAATAAACGGCTTGGTGAGCCGAATTTGAACTATGATAGTCAAGATGTCGGTTTAGCGGATAAGATTTTAGAAAAGATTAATCCTCACAGCCCCCTATCACACACTAAAAAATCAATACACCTCACATGTTGACTTTTAGATAAAGTCAATGTCATAATTTACATAAAATCGAAAGAAATGTTGTTTAAAATTCGCATCACTATTATTTTCAGGGGAGGTTCTGTTTTCATTTATAAGTATCAAATACTCGCAAATGAAATAAGCCAATATTTTGATAAATGCCGTAAACAAGGCATGGACAGTATCACAATTTCTGCACTTGACATTGAGCATCAGTTTGAAGTATCGAAACGGTGTGGTGCAAAACGCAGTTCAAGATATCCGCTTATATGTCAAGCTATGCATTGTATTCCACACTATGTTGGATGCGCTCACGATGGTCCAAATCCGAGCTCGACTTTCACTGTGACTTACAATCTTAAAAAACGCTGTATTTTTAGATAATGAAATTAGGAATGGAGGTAATGAAGATGACTTACAACGAAATAGTAAATGAATTTAAAGAAAATCCAAGAGATGTTCATACCGTTCCACTTGATGGAAGAGAGTCGAAATGGTTTTATGTTCATTCTGAAAACGGAAAAGTATTTATCTCGCCGGCTGAAGCACATACCCCTTCTAGCAACATTTCTTCTCCAAGAATGCTTTCTGAAAAGGAAGTTGTTACTATGCTTGACATCTATCAAAGACGGAAACAAGGAGAGCACTTGTCTCAAGAAGCAACAGATGCTACACGGAATCAAGTTTACCGGTACGGAATCTTCCACGAATTAAAACTTTAGAATATAAATCCACTTATCTTTAAAAAGCGTTCATCACTATGGGTGTTTTTGTTATGTGTTTATTCTTTTGAGAAAGAGGATGAGTTTATTTAGCACTTGATTTGAAATTTCTCGGCAGTATAGCCATTACGGATTGTTCTGCTTAAGGCAATAATGCTTAAATTTCAACACTTATCGGCAACCGTGTACTTTGAACCCATGCTGCCCGATTTGCACCCATAAGCTAAAGTTCTATCAATATATGATTTCTCTTCAAGGCAAGCAGATTGTTCATATAGCTTTCCTAAAGGAATGCAAATTTTTGCGATGTATTACGGGACTACTGTGGAGTATCTAATTGTTTTTATTGCCTTCGGATGATATGATTTGGATAGCAAAAACAGTCCGTAAGATGAGGTGTTAAAATGAAAAGATGTATAATCATCGGCGGTGCACCGATTTGCGATTATGAATATATAAGGGAACGGGTGAATAAAGAAGATTTTTTCATCTACTGCGACAGCGGATTGAAACACATGGAAAAACTCGGTGTATCACCGAATCTTATAATCGGAGATTTTGATTCTCACAGCAATCCGTATTTGGATATCGAGACCATTGTTTTACCCGTAATGAAGGATGACACCGATACGGCTTATGCGGCCAAAGAAGCGATTAAAAGAGGTTTTCGGGATATTATCCTTTGCGGTGTCACAGGCGGGCGTCAAGACCATACCCTTGTGAATATATTCCTGCTGTTCAGATTCGACAGTTACGGTATCAAAGCCCGCATTATAGATGATTATGCCGAAATGGAAGTGCTTTCACCGGGAAGTACAGCATTGATTGAGGATTGCTATCCGTATTTTTCTCTGGTAAATATGACCGGAATTGCGCAAGGTATCACGATAAAAAATGCCAAATACAATTTAAGCAATGCAAAGATTGAAAGTGAAAATCAGTATGCTACCGGTAATGAAGTGTTGCCCGGAAAGACGGCGGAGGTGTCAATCAGGGAGGGGAAAGTATTACTTTTAAAGGTGAGAAGAGAATAACAGGATTGGAAACGGATTGCTTACAGGTTTGTTTGAATATCTGATACCGATTTTATATAGGAGGAACAGATGGATAAGATAATATTAATTTTGATTATAATAGCTTTACTGACTGTAACTGTGATTTTCTTTTACAGGAAGAATTCTGCTAAATCCGAGCATCCCGACAAATCGGAATTCAGCGGCAGAGGTACCGGTTACAAAAATCCCGGTGATTTATCACGCGGTATAATCTATGAACCGGATATGGCAAAAAAGCCGCTGCCGCCTTTCAAGGAAATCACGGTAGTCGACAATGATGATATCACTATTAAAATCACAGCTGCGGATCCCTATCATATGTGGGGTTACTCATTACATGTGTATCTGGAGAATAAATCGGGCGGCGATACCTTCTACTCATTTGCATTATCAAGCGCAAAGGTCAACGGGATCCAATTAAAAACTGATGAAGTCGCAACCGATGTCAACTTCTACATAGAGCTTGGCAAGAACTACAGTTATGCAAGCGGCGAAATCGCATTTATAGCCGAGGATCTTAAGAAAAAGGGAATAAATAAGTATGGAGATATAAAGAATATTGAGTTAGGCTTTATAGTCTATGAAACGCTGAATAAAGACAAGGTTATTTTTACCGGTACGGTAACGGTAAAACTTCAGAGAGGTAATTAATTGCAATGGGTTTTTGCAGTTACCTGTCTGTTGTTGACAGGCGGTTGTACTACCCGACCGCTGCCGATTTATAAATTTTACACATTGAAAGAGTTAGTGCAATTTCAATCGGATTATCGTGAAGCACTATCTTTAGATAAAGTCTTGGACAAAACCCCTTCGTTTTATCAAGCAACTTCCAGGTATGACAGGAAGTTTTTTAAAACCGCTCGCCAATACCGGTTTATGCAATAAAAACAGGGATTCTGATATATGTTTTGATACTAATTTAAATTACAAGTAGAAATACAGGATTGGCATATCCAAATATGAGGGATTGAAATTACCAAATGTGAGGGATTGGCATTATAAATATATACGTGAAAACGGTGTCTATGTAGTACCTGTTACGTCTTTAAAGAATTAGCTTAAGTTTGAGTGCAGATTTGATTTCGTCAAGCAGTATATTTTTATAGGCGGTTTGCCTTCCTTGCTACCGTCTTTCTTCTTTTATATAATAAAGGCAAGGACGGTAATATATTTTGATATTAATTAAAGGTCAATTCAATGAGGCTAAAGTTTTCACTTCCGAACTGGAAGAGACTGCAAGAGCCCAGATTCAGAATCTGGTAAACCAGTCATTTGTCAAAGGAAGCAAAATTCGGGTTATGCCCGATGTGCATGCCGGTGCGGGCAGCACCATCGGCACTACAATGACCATTAAAGATAAAGTAGTACCTAATCTGGTGGGTGTGGATATAGGTTGCGGTATGCTGACATGCGAGTTGACCGGTATAACGGAGGAGAATCTCAATCTGCAGAAGCTGGACAACCTTATCCATTTCAGAATTCCCTCCGGCTATGATATACGCCGTAATCCTCATGAGTTTTTGGACAGAACAAGGATTGATGACTTACGCTGTCGTGAAAAAGGGAAGAATGACGGTAAACTGAAAATGGACCGCGCACGTCTTTCACTGGGTACATTGGGAGGAGGCAATCATTTTATCGAAATAAACAAAGATGAAAACAATAAACTATACCTTGTTGTTCATTCCGGATCACGGCATCTGGGACTGCAGGTAGCATTGCACTACCAACGTCTGGCAGCCAAGTTGCAACCTGAAATAGAGCGGGATCTGGCATATTTAGAAGGTGATCCTTTGAAAGACTATCTGCATGATATGAAAATAATGCAGGAGTATGCTGTCTGGAACAGAAAGGCAATGGCGGAGACCATCATCACGGGAATGGAATGGCAAACAGGTGCACGGTATACAACCATTCACAATTATATAGACCTTAA
>Ga0255345_1001755_pt1 | contig 29902 bp, 17 predicted proteins | sample wastewater_treat_6_FD_192415 | JGI IMG/M metagenome (GOLD analysis project Ga0255345, IMG submission 192415) | Wastewater microbial communities from Lulu Island WWTP, Vancouver, Canada - plant20 | ecosystem: Engineered > WWTP > Wastewater > Unclassified | place: Canada: Vancouver, British...
GATAATGTGGGCATAAATGAATTCTATCAGACATTTTCGGACTAATGCAAGTAACAATTACCTTTGTTGTATGATTAAAGCAACTATTAACGGAGAATCGACCCTAACGCTAGAGACGCAGCAGGGCGGACAAGTAGCGATAAACGGGAAAGTATTTCCTGCCGACATCAAGCATATCAACGGTGGAACCTATCATTTGATATTAAACGACAAAAGTTATAACGTAGAAGTTATTATCAGTGATACAAAGACCAAAAAACATACTTTAAAAATCAACGGCAAAATACTTGAAGTAGAATTAAAAGACCGTTTTGACGAATTATTAAAAGAGTTAGGAATTGATGCTGCTGCCGGACAAAAAATCGGCGATTTGAAAGCACCTATGCCGGGCTTAGTAGTTGACATTCCTGTAGCAGAAGGTCAAGAAGTGAAGAAAGGAGATACGCTTGTTATCTTAGAAGCCATGAAGATGGAAAATGCTTTAAAAGCGATGGCTGATGCTGTTGTGAAAAAGGTAGTTGTGAAGAAAGGACAAGCGGTAGAAAAGAACGAACTATTAATTCAAATGGCATAATCATGAACAAAAAAACCAATCGCCGTAAATTCATCCAACAGGTGGGTATGGCAACTTTAGGAACAATTGCTTTAAGTCAGATTAAGCCTGTTAGCGCTTTTGCAAACAGCTTAGATGGAGAAGTATTATTTACGCTGGACGCTCTTCCATACGAATTCAAAGCATTGGAACCGCATATTGATGCGCTTACGATGGAAATTCACCATGATAGACATCACAAAGCATATGTTGACAATTTAAACAAGCTTTGTGCGAAAGAAGGAATTCAAGAGAAATCGATAGAAATGATTTTATCGAAAGTAGGAAGCTATTCAGCAGGAGTGAAAAACAATGCGGGCGGGCATTACAATCATTCTTTATTTTGGAAGATGATGAAAGCTAACGGTGGTGGCTTACCGACAGGAGCCGTGAATGATGCCATCAATGCAAGTTTCGGAACTTTTGATCAATTCAAAGCGAAGTTTATTGAGACAGCGAAAGGAAGATTCGGATCGGGATGGGCTTGGTTAGTAGCGAAAGATGGCAAATTAAACATCGGTTCAACCGCGAATCAAGATAATCCATTAATGGATATAAGCGAATTAAAAGGAACTCCAGTTTTATGTTTAGATGTTTGGGAGCATGCGTACTATTTAAAATATCAAAATAAGCGCGCTGATTATATTGATGCTTGGTTTAACACCATCAACTGGGACACTGTAAATGCTCAGTTAAAATCAGCGAAATAAAAGTTATTGAAAAAATAAAAAGCCCCGTATCACTACGGGGCTTTTCTATTATATAGATCTCTGATTATACCAACGTAATTTCAAATTGAACAAGATCAACAAACTGTTGAAGGCGTTCTTCCAATTCACCTTGCGATAAATTTTGAATGCGTTCTAATCCGAATTTCTCAACGCAGAAAGAAGCCATTGCAGAGCCATAGATTACTGCACGTTTCATACTTTCGAAAGAGATATCGCGAGTAGAGCTTAGGTAACCGATAAATCCGCCAGCGAAAGTATCGCCTGCGCCCGTTGGATCGAAAACATCTTCAAGAGGTAAAGCCGGAGCATAGAAAACATTATCGCCATGGAATAACAAAGCACCATGTTCACCTTTTTTAATGATAAGGTATTTAGGTCCCATTGCTAATATTTTGCGAGCAGCTTTGATAAGAGAATATTCGCCGGTAAGCTGACGAGCTTCAGCATCGTTCACGGTAAGAACATCTACCATACCGATAGTTTCTGTTAACTCAGGTAAAGCGATATCCATCCAGAAGTTCATTGTATCCATTACGATCAACTTCGGACGATTACGAAGACCTTTGATCACCTGTTGTTGAACTGATGGGCTAAGGTTACCGAGCATTAAGAACTCGCAATCTTGGTAAGCCTCAGGAATAATTGGATTAAAATCGGCAAGTACATTCAACTGAGTATCGAGTGTGTCACGAGAATTCATATCCTCATGATAGCGACCTGACCAGAAGAACGTTTTTTCTCCTTGTTTAATTTGAAGACCTTCGGTACTGATACCTTTACTTTGAAGCATCTCGATAGTTTGTTTCGGGAAATCTTCGCCGACAACAGAAACGAGATTAATATTTTTATGGAAGTAAGAAGCTGATACAGAGATATATGTAGCAGCACCACCAATGATTTTATCGGTTTTACCGAAAGGAGTCTCGATTGCATCGAAAGCAACCGTACCAATAACGAGAAGGCTCATACTTTAAATTTTATTTGTGGGGATCCGGAAATTAGGAATTGGAATCCGGGCTGTAAAGATAAGGATTAAATGGAGTTGCCTAAGAAAAAAGGCATTGACAGTGCTAAAAACTCCAATCTCATGGAGCAAGGCAGAAAAACGGGCTATAAATTGTGGTTATTAACATAAAAATTCGCCGTTTTTTCACATATTATTGATTAACAGACTAGTAATTAAATCAATTTCATTTTGTAATTTTAAAAAGTCGCCTTATTTTTGCAACCCGTTGAGGAAAAAATGCTCGTTCTTATCAACTCAACGGAAAGTTTCCTTGTCAAATATCCTATGACACGTGTTTTAGTCATGACGTTAAGCAAAACTTAGGTCATGATAGCATGAGCGAAAAAGATGGTCTTCACCCTGTAAAGCAGCGTGAAGATTATTCCTTCTTAGCTCAGCTGGTTAGAGCACATGACTGTTAATCATGGGGTCCCTGGTTCGAGCCCAGGAGAGGGAGCGGTGCAGTAGAGCCAAAGGCTCACTGCACCGCCCTGCAGTGTGAATCGAGCGAAGCGAGATTCTCTACTGCAGGGCGGGATATAAATCAAAGAAAAGGCTGTCGTATGACGGCCTTTTCTTTTTATATAGAAACTGGTTTTCATATTTCAGTGAACCTAAAAAACAATTTTATGAATCTACCTCCATTTACTGTATATGTGCTTTACAGTTTAAAAGATCAAGATTGGTATGTTGGTTATACGACTAATTTCAATAGGCGTATGAATGAACATGAAAATGGTCAATCAAAAAGTACTGCTTGTAGGCGACCATTTATTTGCATTTATTGTGAATTTCATATAAACAAAACTGATGCGATGAGGAGGGAGATGTATTTAAAAACATGGGCTGGAAGAAATGCGTTGAAATTAATGTTGAGAGAAAGTTTAATGGAATTGCCGTTTTCTTAGTTGAATCGAAAATTATTAAGTTAAAACAACTTTACCTGACATGTAATGGGATACAGCATCAAAGAATCTACTGCAGGGCGGGATATAAATTCAAAAACCTTGAAGCAATGCGCTAGCATACTTCAAGGTTTTTTGTTTTATGAAAAGCCTTCATTTTTTATTGGGCATTAAGATATTTTATTGAGCTGTTTTTGCTTTACTGCAAAAAGTTAAAATTCTTGAAATTTTTATTTTAGAGTCTCATCATAAAACATTCAGAAATAAAATCAGCGTTAATCCTTAATCAAATGGTCAATTAAATTTTAAGAATGCTATTTATTCTTCACACATCTCACTGAAAAACCGACATTCTTAGACGCTTTAAATCGATCGATATTACTATTGAAATAACTGAGCAGTCGTCCATATGCTTCATTTGTTGAAGAGGAAGTGGATGTCCACCAATAACCATAGGCTCCAACGTCATTACATTTTCCATCGGGGCCTTTATTCCCACCTGCGAAACCCAAAAAGTTCGCTGTCCCAGTAGCGCCTGTGTTCGGAGAAGCCCAATGCGTTATTCCTATTTCTTTTAATGATCCACCTGCCACTTCACTTTGAATTCTTTTTAATTCAGTTGTATCTGAATAAGAATCGAGATAAGAAACTAATTGATTCCAATCGGTATCTTTAGCTACATGCCATCCAGCAGGGCACAATCCGGCAGGGTTTGCTACAGCATACCAATTGTATAGCTGTCCGAAAGCCTGTTCTTTAATTGAATCATTATTGTAAACAGCACAGGCTCCTGATTTATTAGCTTTCCACAGTGCATTTGTAAGCTTATGAGCAATTGGTTTACCATTCCTGTACGTTTTAGTCCTAAGATTCTCTTGCATCCAAACTTGCTTTCCTATACGAACAGTTTTATATTCATTTCCCTCAATATCCTTAATTGAATGAACTAATGAATCTTCGGGAGAAATTTCTGCAAGTGTAAAGGCATTTTCAAAATTAATACTTGGTCGATTTTTTTCTGCTAAACTAAAAAGGGGGGCTATTATAAATGAAACGAGCAACAATAAGTTCCACAATGATACTTTCATAATTTAAGTTTCTAGGGTGATAAAAGTAATCATTTTATACAAAAAAGACGTTGACCAAAAAGCAAAATTTAGCACCTCACTGTTTAATAAACATTTTGCGAACTAACGAAAGGCTATTCTCCCCTATAAGTTCTAAAACATAAATACCTTGACATAAGTTCGATGAATCATAAGTACCATCGTATTCCTTATCATCAATCACCCTTCCATTTAAATCTATCACTCTAATCGTTGCAATGTGATTAATTTCAGACTCTATTTGAATAATACTACTTGTTGGATTTGGGTATATGCGTACTGCTAGATTTACAGCGATTTCATTCATGTTTGTTGTACCAATTTCTACAACAAGTTTACCAATTTTTTTACAAGGCAAGAGCGAATCAATTATTTCTGCTTTGATCTCACCTACTCCGTTCAATCCCCATGAAACTGTAATAGAACTAGTTCCTTGTCCACTTAAGATTAATCCATTGTTGATACTCCAAATAACTTGAGCTCCTGCACCTAAATTAGGAATTGAATATTGATAGCTAGAAGCTACATCATGTATTTGGGTGTTTCCCGAGACAATTACATTTGAATTATACTGTTCAATTTGTCCACTACGAAATAATTCGCCAAGTTGTTTAACCAACAAATTATTTTGAAGTAAGTCATGAGGTCCGGAAATAAAGGCTAAATCAAAACTTCGTTTACCTCCTGAGGGTAAATTAAAAGGCCCGACGGACCCGATACCCTTCATATCATTTGGAAGTAAATTTGCTGATGACATGGTCCAACTTGATCCAAAATTTGAATCGGTTGTATCTGGAAACATATAATTACAGGGAATAGATGTTGCTCCTGTTCCACTTCCTCTTCCATCACCGCCAAAAGTTACTGATTGACCATCTAACCATTTCCCAGATAAGTAATTATAAAAATCAAATTTATTTGAAGGGTCGTCTGTAAACAAATTATTACCAGGATACTTTAAAAAATTTGTCAATCCTAATTGTTCATTTGCTTCATCAATAAATCCATCGTGATTATTATCTACACCATCATTTAAAGGAGCCTCGGGGCAACTAAGAAACTGGATGTTCTGAATAGGAGAACAAATACCATAGCCAGAAAAACCTTCATCAAGAGAATCACCATTATAACAATAGAATGAATTCGCATTTATATCACATCCAACAAAATCATCTGCAGCATTGCCTAAATCAAAATCAGACCACATACCAAAACGGCAGGAATCATAATCAATTTGGCTTCTGTTATAAACGTCGTAATGATAAAAAGTAGTCAATGAAAGCAATTTACTTAATGCATCATGGCCATCATTGCAATAGTATCCGTATGCCGTACCATGTATTTCTAAACCCATTGTATTACTTCCTGTTTCGGTTTTGGGACAATCGTCGTTGAAAATAAACCACGCCATTTGATCACCCTTTATATCGGGATAATCACCATCATATGGGTTATACAATTGGTCTCCGTTAAAATCGACAAATGGTGCTAAATTGTTTTGAAAGTTAACATCATTATAGAACGCAGGCCACTTAAGAATATATGAAGGCACTACATACAATCCTGACTGAACATTGCCTAAAGCAAATTGATAACGAAACTCATCGATATCAGTCTTTCTTGTCATCCAGATATGATCAAAATACTGACTCGCTAATGAATCAGTATGACCATTAACATTTAATGGCCCCGGAATAAAATCGCTCGAATTAGCATGTCGATACGTTTGTGCGGCTGTAAATAAATTTCCAGATGAGTCATACCCACCCAACCAGATTGCCGAAGCATATGAAGTAACTTTGCCAGAATTAATTGGTACTTGGTAAAATGGTTCTTCAGAAATTGGATCGAAGTGCAGATCACCACGATTTAAAATCCTTGCATTAATCAAATTCGCATTTAAATCACTTTGATTTGAACCCACATAAGACTTAGGAATAGAAAAATCAAAATTACTACTTCCTGCGGACGACGTTATCGAAGACAAATCATACTCTCTATAATTTCCTTCGGAATGAGTCTCAAACTTTCGTAAAAAGTAATTCGCAGTAGAATTAGTGAACTTAGAAGCTATTAAAATAGAATCGCCATAAAACGTTAAATAATCTCTTGTAGAATTGCCGTACAAAAAATAAGAACAGCCTGCAGTGAGATAGCGATGCTCATGAGTAATACTTGTAATATTAAAATAAGAAAATCTTTCTCCTTTTCGAACTAAATAAATATCATTGTCAGTATTCACTTCAAAATTCGAAATAAATTGCTGCGGATCATACGTGTTATTTGGTATTAATTCGCCAAGCGATGTTGAATCGCACCATTGCAAATATGTCGTAATTTTTTGGTTGAAATAAATAGAATCTAAATTCAAATAATCAGAATTATACTTCCTATACAAAGCACCATTGCCGCTTGCAAATAATGTATCAAAAGGAGTTACGGCAAAATACTTAACAATATTTCCAGGAATATCCTGAATAGATAAATCGATAGTGTTATTGCTAAATTTTGTTACTCCTCCATTATTAGCAGCCCATATCTCGGCATTGTTTTCTAAATAGAAAGAATTTACAGTATCATTCAACAGTGTTGAATTTGTGCTATTGAATGATTGCCAATTTGATGAAATTGTATCTAGTACTAATACCCCTGAATTTGTTGCCAAATAAATGCTCGATCCAAGTCCTGAAATATCTTTAATTGGATTGGTGACAATATTCATTGGTGAAGTAAATAAATATGTCTTAAATCCATTTTGGTCTTTACGTGTAACGCCCAAATTATTTACCACCCACAAAACATCGTTGGCATCATAAAACATGCAATGGATGGAATCATTAGGCAATTGATTGTTTGTATTTGACGAATTTAAAATGCTCCAAGAAGATCCATCAAAATATCCCAGTCCGATTTGAGCAAAACTTATCCATAACTTATTCGATGGAGTAACTTCTAATCCGGTAATATTCCGAAGTTGTGAAGCGCTATATCCGAATCCTTGCAAATAATTTATTGAATCACAAGACAAAGAATTTGGAGCAACAATTTGTGCTCTACAAGTAAACAAGAAGAGTTGAGTAATAAAAATTAAAATATACTTTCTCCCCATATTGCTTTTTATAGTTATTAGTGAAATAAAATACTATCTATTCACTTGGAAGCTCCTTGTAAATAATTGTTGATTACCGGTGATTGAGATGAGATAAAATCCAATCTCTAGTTTTGATATGTCTATTTGTGTTTGTCTATCAATAAATTTACTTTCACTTATTAAAATCCTTCCTGAAAGATCGGTTATGCTGTAACTATCATTTGAAGCATTCACATCACCAAAATCGAGTGTTATTAAATTATTCGCCGGATTTGGGTAAATCACAAATGAATTATCCTTCTCTTGAGTATCAATACCAAGTATACCTGGTTGCAATAATATTCCCTTTTGGGCATCTACACTATCTCCTAAATTATTAATTAATGTAAGTTTTAATTCATAGTTGCCTTGTGTTAGTCCAATCGTATTCCAATTTGCCAACGATGCATGACGAATTTCAGTTGTACTATCAATTACAATTGGATTCCAAATTACATCACCTACTTTACGGTAATATAAGCTGTAAGCATAAAAATCCATCCAAGAACCCAATGGTCCTTGATCAATAAATGCGGTACCATTGATAGATACATTCGTATTTGTGTAAGACGAAGCCGGTCCATTTATATTAGCATACCATGCTACAGCGTGTTCTTCTGCAATTGGATCTTGCGGCAATGAACTTTGTGCAACAATCATAACGCTACTACCAATTGCTGTTGGAGGATTACTATTACATGTTCCATAACCAAAAATAAAAATTCCGTTCCGCTCGCTTCGTACTATTGACATAGCGCTACTAAGTGAGCTCACGATAAAGCTGGTATCGGTCGACCAAAAATAACCTCCGGAGCCATCCATTAGAAAATTTTCTGCTAAGCAAAAAGACTTGAATTGCGTACCTACTTCACCTAAAATACAACCGGTAATATGTAAATACGAAGTATCAAAAACATATAAACTCCAAGTTTGTACATTACAATTATTAAAGTGCAAATTTCTATCTGGCAGTGGAGCAGTAAAATTTGAATAAACAGAATTATTTACGAGTCCGGAAGCTGTTACAGAATCTCCATTCACAAACCAACATCCTATTGTTCTAATTATTGAATTATTAATGGTCACATCAGATCCATTTACCGGCATCAATCCCCACCAGATATTTGTGCAAGTATCAAGTTGAACATTATAACCTACACCATCAATACCTGGTTGTTGTTCATTCACGGTATAGCTGTTAACTAATGCTCCCGGAGGATAGGTAGTATTGATTACCGCAGAGTCAGAATAATTCTGCCAAAGCAATAGCGTATCTGAATTACTTACATGAAATTGGCTATTGCCGCTAATAATATATTCGCCCATTAAATTGCAATCATTGATATTTACTATTGGCGTTCCCCAAAGCCCTGCAGTAGTCCAATCATTTTGATAAATATGATTAAGGTTTGCTACGGTATTTCCTTGGAAAATAAAATTATGAGACATCCCACTAAATTCAAATGAGCAATTGTTCATGGTTAATGTAGAAGAATCTATAGCCATTACAGAGCGTTGATAAAACCAAGCCTGTGGAATATGAAATTCAGTTGAATCAGCGATAAGTGAACCATGTCCCCAAACATAAATATCACCCATGACTGTAGCTGTGGCTTGATCAAAAATCAATACACCATCATTAAAAACATAAATTGGTCCATTGCATGTCCAATTGCCTGTAACTACCAAAGTATCATGAGGAACCACACCCACAAAAGCCGTATCAATTTGAGCGGGACTAACAACAGAAACTCTTCGATTAAAAGTTCTGTTCAAATCAGGTTTAACAATTGACCTATTCACCGCGCTCATAGCAGCACCAGGAAGAACTGATACAGCTTTCTTAGCTTCGAGTAGTGAATTAGATGTATTTGGCGCATCTTTAAGCATATTTAAACTCTGTCGGATACGCTCGGTAGGCAATTTAAGAGCAGACGGTTGCTGAGCATTAACGGAGCCGGTAAATATAAACAGAGCTAGTAAGGAGCGAATTAAGCGTGACATTTCAGTTTAATTTGAAGCTAATGTACGCAAATATTAATAATTAATTGAAAACTGACCGTTCAAACATTAAAAGCTAAGGAAGAAATTCTTTATCCTTCACAAATTAACAATGGGTGCTATTTTAATACAGTTGAAGGTGCAACTAAATACTCTTTCTTGAAAGCTTTTGAGAACGAATGTATATCTGAAAAACCGCATAAAATTGCAACTTCAGAAATGGAACACTTGCTTTTGAGCAATAATAATTTAGAATAGTTAAGTCGTTTTTGAATAACGAATTGCATCGGGCTTAATCCATAAACTGCTTTAAAAAGTCGATAGAAATAATATTCGGATAATCCGCAGTTGGCGGCTACTTGAGAAATATGAATTTCATTAAGAAAATTGTTGTTCAGAAAATCATGTCCCGCTAACAACTTTCTATAAAGATCCTTTCTTGTTTGTGTTTTAACTGATGGAATACTTCGCAACTGTTTAACGATAGGCGTATAGTCTTTCACAAGTTGCTCTGCAATATGAAAATAAAAAGAATTATCGAATTGGTAGTTTTCATAAGGATTTTTTGAAAGCAAGAGATCCAACTTTGACAACACACCTCCTAGATACGTATTGCTCGACTTAAATTTATTTTCATAAAACTCATCGGAATCAAAGAATGACTTTGCTGAAAGATCAGGATTTGCCGTTTGTGGATATAAAATCGAACACATTACATCATTAAGTAAATCGGGAGATAAGTCGATACATAATCCTGTTACAGGGACTCTACTATCGATCTCTACAAATCCATTTGAAAAATTATTGGCAAGAATGTATTCACCTGAATCAACTTTAAATTTTGTTGAGTTGATAGTATATCGCTCATATCCGCCACTAACATATTTTATAGAAAAACTCCTAAATGGTATTTTGCAATAGTATTCACTCAACAAAGAATAATTTATCAAATTACTCCTTGGAGGCAATTGAATTACCGATTTGGTGGTATTAGTAAATACGGAATACATTGGTTGAATGCGTTGACAACTTTAACTTCATACCAATATAAAAACCTTTCATTATAGTTCGATAGTAAAAACGACCGACCGTAAAATTATAACGACGAACCCGTCATTTTGGACTATAAAATTACTTTATCAATTGAGATACAGCAACAATTTGACCTTGATCTTCAAGTTGAACAATATAGTAACCTTTTTGCAATTGAGAAAGATTATCGAATGAGCAATCAATTCCGTTATCAATTAATTCAAACTTAGAGCTACTTGTGATTTCCTGTCCTAGTGCGTTTCTAAGTACTGCTCGCAAGCTATTCGTTCCTAATGAAGAATTAAATCGAATATGTATTCGATCATTAAAAGGATTAGGATAAGCATTAAGATGTTGGATTGAATTTTGAGCTTCATAAATTGAAGTAGTACTTAACCAACTGTTATATGTTTTTAATAAAGCAGAAACTACAGGCAAGAGAGTCCAACTAGTAAATCCGTTATGATTCATCAAAACTGAAATACTAATATCTCTATCGGGAAAATACCAAGAGCTTGCGGCATAACCCAAATCACCGCCATGCCCATAGGCTGTTAAGCCTTGAAAAATATTTCTCATAAGTCCTAATCCATATTTTCCTCCTTGAGCACCGGACGCATTAATAACAGTCTTTGCTTCATTCATCATAGCTTGAGAAACCACATCGCCTCGCATATACGTTCTCATCCATCGTGATAGGTCAGATGCTGTAGCATAAAACCCTCCGGCTGCGCCTGCGGCTGAATTTAACGCAAGATAATTGTAGTAGAAGTTGTGTGCGTCATCCAATACTCCATCACCATTTAAATCAAGCCAAAGATGCGCCACTGGTTGTGAGTACGATTCAAATGCAGGAATTCCGAAAGTAGAATAACCAAAATTCGAATAAAATCGATTTCTTATTTCCACCCAAAAAGGATTTCCTGTAGCTGATTCAATGATCATGCCCAAGAGAAAATAGTTTGTATTGCAATAACTCCATGCTCCACCGGGAGCAGCAGGAGGAGGCAAAATAAAAGAGTTAATTAAATCGGAAGCAGACCAAACAGCAGATTGATTTGCCATTAATGCTGGCTGACAATTTGGATTGTTCAATACATCATATAAACCGCTTTGGTGGCGTAACAACTGACGGATTGTAATATCGGGATTAATATATTGAATCGTATCTAACCATTGATAAATACTATCATCAAGTGTTAAAATACCTTCATCAACAAGTTGAAGAATACAAGCCGACGTAATCGTTTTAGTTACACTACCGATAAGATACGCATCATTAGTAGTAACATTTACAGAAGCTCCAGAGATTCCGGATGCACCGGCCCAAACAGCGGTATCGGGAAACTGAATAGCAGCATTCAAAGATTTTGCATTTAAAACGGTGCGCATACTATCTAGTGTAGTAGAGAGCATTGCATCTAATAGGGGATAGCCGCTCGACTGAGCAGATAAATTCCTGTTCAATAATAAAACAAGAAGAACTAAAAATAATCGAATGTGCTTTAGCATACCAGTTGAATATTTATCAAATCTATAAAAACTAAAACACGAACCATTTGTCAAATCCTGCAAAAAGTGTGCTAACGATGTATCTGCCTGATAATCTATGAATTCGAAAGATGATAATTATAAAAACACATCCCTTTCACTCTTTTTTTAGTTTGCATATCAATTTATCTATCTCACCTTCCTACATTTGTTAAACACCCAAAACACAACCTATGATAAAGTATCTTTTTATTATCTGTCTGCTAATGCCGACGGTCGCATTATTTGCGCAGCAACGAAACTGTTCACTCTATTCATCCAGCTCGAAAATTGAAATCCCCTATGAGGTAAACGTTGCTGAAAAGTTGCTTAACGATAAAGCCGCTAATGCTATTGCAAATGGATTTACTGTTGAAAACAGAACAGTTACGTTAACAGTTCCAATTGTTTTTCATGTAGTACATCAGAATGGTCCGGAGAATATTCCTGATAGTGTAATAATAAACTCTGTAAATGCATTAAACCAACGTTTTAGTAAATCGGGACCGTACAACTACAGCAATGGAGTAAATGTTAATATACAATTTTGTTTAGCGAGTACCGATCCTTATGGAAATCCGACGAATGGAATCACAAGAGACACTTCCTATTGGTCAGTATTTCCTGTAAATTCAGGAGGGAATGCTGACTTTATGTTAAAAAATGTAAATCGCTGGAACCCGATGCGATATTTAAATGTGTGGCTACCTAAATCGACAATATTTGCAATGCCATCGAACGCATATAGCAGTTATCCTTGGTATATTGGAATGCCTATAGATGGAATAGTAATTGAAGCATTATCATTAGGTACTCCACATTTTTTATTAGCACACGAAGTAGGGCATTACTTGGGGCTATATCATAATGATGAAGGTGACTCATGTTTGAATTTTAACTGTTTACTCGACGGTGATCATGTATGTGATACTCCTCCAGAATATCGACCCTTAGACTGTGCGTTAAGTAGTTGTAGCACTGATTTAGACGACACCTCTGGCGTTAGTCCTTTTACCATCGATACCACAGATATATCAAATCTTATGCTACCAGTTCTTCCTTGTTTAGATTATGTGTTTACACAAGGGCAAGCAGATCGAATGAACTATTTTTTGAGTACAACGAGATCATTGTTATTAGACGGAGCGTCATGCAATGGGATAACGCCAAGCATTCCATTACCAACAACCGGAATACAAATAACAGGAAATGGTTGTAATGGTTATAAATTTGAATACACTGGTAGCGGAGCAGAATACGTTGCCTGGGACATTAACAATGACGGCAGTATAGATAACTCAGGTTCAAATTTTATTTATAGTTTTCCGAGCGCCGGAATATACACAGTAGTTCAATACGTCTTTAATGGGGCGGGATACAGTACAGATAGTATAACCATAAATGCATTAAGCACAAACAACACTAATTTCCCAATAAAAACAATAACCAGTTCAAATCAATCGAACAATGGAAATTTTTTATGTATGGGATCTACACTAACGTTGACGGCTATCCCCAATATGGCGCATTATAATTGGAGTACGGGTGACACTACTCAAACCATACAATTAACCGTAAATGGTCCGATAACGGTAGGATTAAGCTGTACAGACTCGCTTGGTATAATTTGGAAACATTGTCCGGATTCAACATTTAGCTGGGGAACATTACCTACACCTGATCCATTTTCATTACAGCCCTTAACAAACGACACACTATGTGAAGGAGAACTCTTTAAAGCATTAGTTCCTTCTCAGCCTGGTGCATCCATTTGGCAATATTTAGGAAATGGAATGATGACTCAATCATTGGATACAGTTATAATTTCCTATTGGAATTCACAAAGCACATGGATATCGATAGTAATGGCCACTCCAAATTACTGCAAACGATATTCAGACACACTTAACATGACATTTAGCAAAACAATTCCGGGGCCGTTGTATCCGGGGCAAAACGGATTAACACTATGGATTACGGACAGTGCCAATTTTCATCAATGGTATTTAGATGGAATACTAATTCAAGGAATAACGTCCGACACTATTAATGCATCAGTAAACGGATGCTACACCTATTCTGCATGGGATATAGATTCCTCCTGCTCAACCATATCGGATCCCATTTGTATAACAACAGCTGACATAAAAGAATATACCAATAATGAAACTAAGTTATATCCTAATCCGATAGAAAATTATTGTTACTTTGAAACTAAAGCGATTAAAATAAATCAACTAAGGCTATTTGATTTGACAGGGCGGGTTGTTCCTATAAAAATTGAAGAAATAACGGAGAATAAATTAAAGATACTTTTTGAAAACGTTGCTCCGGGATTGTATTTTTTTGTAACAGATAAAATCAGAAAAACAATTGTTGTAAAATAATATATGCACAGATAAAAAAAAGTAAAATTCGAAAGCTCTTTATTTAGAACTTTCGATTTTTACTTTTTACCAATAAAGTTTAAGAAGACTTCCTCACGAACTTAGTAAGAATGATAATTGATTGGCCTTCAATTTTACCTTCAATTTGTTCTGTATTATCAGAAACCAGCTTGATATTTTTTACTACAGTTCCAATTTTAGCATTGATTTGAGAACCCTTTACATCGAGCGATTTAGTTAAAGTAATAGAATCTCCAGTTACTAAAACTGCTCCGTTGCAATCGCGGTGCATATCGTTTCCATCAGACTCTAAATGATCGCCGGTTGCCTTTGCCCATTCTAAATTATCATCATCGAGGTACATTTGATCGATAAGATCAGCAGCCCACGTTTCATTCTTCATACGGTTTAGCATACGCCAAGAAACAACTTGAACAGCGGGAACTTCGCTCCACATACTTCCACTGAGGCAAGACCAATGTTTAACATCAATTTCTTCCTTTTTATCTAGTTGAGCTAAACACTTATCGCATACAAATACGCAAGTATCGGGACGAGAACCGCCATCAGGAGGAACAGTATAAACCGATAAATCATTTGTTGATTGGCAAAGTTCGCAGGAATTGCCGCTCCTTTCTTTCAATTGTGCTTCGAAAGCCATGTATAAATAATTAAGGCTGCAAAAGTACGGAAATTTGCGGCAAGTAAAAATTATAGTACAATCATGAGTTTTATCACAGGGGGAACGATTCAATAAAACATGAAAAAATGAACTATACCTGCATACTTATGATATTCTGAAGAAATGGGCTCAATTATGCCTATCTTTGAGAGATATCAACAAAATTGACATTGAACTTTAACGATTTCCCATTTGTACCTGCGCTTCAAGAAGGATTAGAAGCAATGAATTTTAATCAGCCGACACCAATTCAGGAGTTAGCTATTCCACTTATATTAGAAGGATATGATTTAGTAGCATGTGCCCAAACGGGTACAGGAAAGACAGCAGCTTATGTTTTACCATTGCTCGACAGGATTGCTCGATCAGAACACAGTCATTTAAATACCTTAATAATTGCTCCAACAAGAGAATTAGCACAACAGATAGATCAACAAATAGAAGGCTTCAGTTATTTTACCAGAGCTTGTTCTATTCCGATATATGGTGGTGGCGACGGAAAAGCATGGGAGCAACAACAAAAAGCATTACGAGAAGGGGCGGACATTATTATTGCCACTCCCGGAAGGCTACTTGCATTAATGGCACAAAAAGATGTTGATTTCAGTTACCTTCAACATTTAGTACTTGATGAAGCGGATCGAATGTTAGACATGGGATTTTATGAAGACATCATTCGCATTATAAAAGCACTACCGACTAAACGTCAGACATTATTATTTTCGGCGACGATGCCTCCACGCATTCGCAAAATGGCGAATCAAATTTTAAATCAACCAAGAGAAATAAGCATCGCAGTATCGAAGCCGGCTGAAAAAATAAGACAAGATTTCTATTCGATAGAAAACACACAGAAAATTCCGATGCTCTTGGATATTTTAAAAAATCCAGATTTTGAATCGGTCATTATTTTTGCATCAACAAAAGAAAACGTTAAAAAGCTAAATATCGTTTTGCAAAAATCAGGATTAAAAACCTCGGCCTTTCACTCTGATTTAGAGCAAAGTCAACGAGAAGAATTAATGCGAGATTTCAAGAGCAAACGTACAAAAGTATTAGTTGGAACTGATGTTTTATCGAGAGGGATTGATGTTGAAGGAATAAGTTTAGTCGTAAATTTTGATGTACCTCCCGATCCTGAAGATTATATTCACCGTATTGGAAGAACAGCACGTGCCGAAGAATCAGGTGTGGCAATTACTTTTGTAAATTCTCACGACAAGCAACGTTTTCATCGAATTGAAAAATTGCTTGGGAACAAGATTGATTTTATTTCCATTCCTGAACACATAGGAGTTTCGGAGGGGATAGTAGAAGCGCCAAAGAAGAATAGGCCAATGCGAAAAAAACCCAATCATGGTAGCTCAAACAATAGCAAAAAACCATAACTGAAATTTATAAAAAAGAAGAACGGGATATGTTTTAAAAATCATAATCCCGTTCTTTCTTATTTTTAATTTATTCAATTACTATTTTCTTCATATAAGTTCCTCTTTCAGTTGCAAATCGGCAAAGATAAATTCCCGATGAAACATTTAAATTTAGAAGTATTTTACTAGCAGAAAGATAATTTCCAACAAATACAGCTTCACCATAAACATCGTAAATTTCTAAATTCAGTTTTCCAAAATCGATGTCACTTTTAATTGCAAAACTACCATGGGAAGGGTTAGGATAAACGTTTAGCCATTTAGGAAATAATTGTTCTTCTAAAGCTGTTGCTACATTCAAAATATTAAAAGAAGCGGTTACTGTTTGACCACATGAAGCTATAGCAGTAACTGAATAAACGCCAGCCGCTAAACCGCTTATTGTATTAGAACTACTATCGGTATTTATTATTTGACTTCCGTTGCTCCACAAATAAGAATAATTGGGTTCACCGCAAGCAAGTGAAATGGTAGCACTTCCGCAATTACAAGAAGAATCATTAACTTGTGATAGCGTATAGGTAGGCATCAACGGTTCGAATTTTGCTATATGCAAATCTTCGTTAAAGCTAGGAATAGAATCATAAAAGGCTCCACCACCTAAATCAATGAGTGGCCAAGCTACTATTGGTTCATAAACCGCTTTACAAGCGTATAAATTATTGGCACCATCAAGAGCTAATTGGCAGCCCCACCCGTCTGCTGAACCATTTCCACCGTAATAGGTACCCCATGCAACATCATTATCGCTCGTCAATTTAAGCATATAAGCATATCCTCCCATCGCGTTGCCTGTAAACGTATATTGCCCACAAGTAGTATGAGTATACATTGTGTTTGGATTTGTTGAAAGGGTTGACAAACTAATATAAACATTATCGCAACGATCCACCAACATTTCAGAACCATATGAAAAATTTCCGGATAGGTCCATTTCTGTGCCACCATAATATGTTGACCACGACAAATTGCCTGAATCTTTAAATTTCAATATACAAACGTCATTAGAACCTCCACCATAGGAAGATTGGTTATATGCGCTTGGTTGCGCGACTATTGGCATTGGACCATCCAATAAAGTATCACCATATCCAATAAGATATACATTACCTAAGTTATCACAGCCTACATTTGTACCTTGTGTAGTGCCCGGAATATACGTTGACCAAGTTAACGCTCCCTGTGAATTAAAACTTAGCAAATATCCATCACCATATCCTCCAGTATAAGTGGAATAATTATATGCACCATTTTTATTAAAAATAGGCAAACTATCTTCAGCCGGTCCTGTTATATATATATTATTTAATCTATCTAAAGCAATATCCAAGCCTTCTTCATAATTGGCGCCGCCATAGTTAGTGGCCCAAATCATAGAGCCATTCGCATTAAACTGTAATATCGTAATATCGAATCCGCCAGCAAAGGAACTATCATTATATGCTCCTGCTCTATTAACAGCAGGTCTTACACTTCCTGAGCCCGTTACGTAAATTGAATTATTCTCATCGGTTGCTAATGAACGAGCTTCACCATCTGCTATTATAGTTCCCCAATCTCTTACTCCATTGGTAGAATTGAATCGCAATAAGAATTGATTTGCAGAATTAAGTAATGGTAGTTGATTAAATGCTCCAGGTAAATTTTGTAACGGAAATGAAGAACTTGGCATACCCACACTAATAACATGAGATCCTGCTACGTATAAATGGTTGTTTGCATCACAAATTACAGCGTTGGCAGCTTCATCTTCATTCCCTCCATAATATGTCGACCAAAGAAGTGCACCTGCCTTTGCAAAACTCATAATAAAACAATCAACAAGGCCTCCTGCAAATAGTGCCTGATAATATCCACTTCCCCAAGAAACTGTAGGAAAACCAACATCCACAACTACTCCTGAAATAAAAACATTGCCATTATTATCACAAGTTATGCTTCGTGATTGTTCCGGTGCTGGACCACCAAAATAAGTGCCCCACACAATTTTGGGGTCTATTATTAGCACCTTGCCTTTATTATAATTTCCTACATCCAATTTAACTTCTTTTGAAAAACAATCTCCGTTTAGTTTAATGCCAAGAAATGCGGGAGTAATTCCGGCTCCGGCATACAATAATTCAGAATTATTGGCGTCAACAAATTTAGCATCAACTAAAGTAGCTCTATCGTCTTGATAACAAAACAGCTCTCCTTCCTTAAATGTACCAGCTTTCGTATTAAATGTAATAGTATTTGCCTCAACGTTGGCACTACCGTTACCTTCATAAATTAACCTAATCAAATCGGCATTTGCTCCGGGCTGTACAATAAAATCGTATTCAATAGCCCCATTTTGGGAAAACAAATGCCAATCAATTCCGGGATAAATATTTTTAATTGTAATAGAAGCAAATGCTTTTGCATTTAAAACACCATCAGGGCTATGAGCATGATAATAATTTAACTTCCCGGTTTGAATTTGATCTTCCTTGACAATATTTTCTTTAGCAATATTTGCGCCTTTTAAAATTAAGTCAATACGATAAGAATTTACACTTTCAATATTACTTTGTGCTTCAATTTTTGAATGCTTCTTTATTACAGAAAAATTATTGTCAACCTTATGATTATACTCTAACATTTGATATGTTATACCGGTTGTAGTAACCCAAACATTAAAATTAGACGTGGAAGCTTTGAATAATACGTAAGAAGCGAGGTTTCCATCTGTCCCTTCAAATTGTCCATTATTTTCAATAAAGGCTACTTTTTTATTGTCCTTTATAAAATCTTTAGCAGTATCTAAATTATAACTTTTATCAAGGCTTTGTGAAAAAGCATGAGAAGCAAATAGCAATAATATAATTGCAGTAATTTTGAAGCTAAGGTGTTTATTCGTATCCATCTTCTTTTAATTTGTGTTTGGGGGAGATATATTCCGACTATTAATTCATGTATTATCGGCATGAATAAATTAATTCAATTCAAATGTAAAAAACCTCATTTCCATTTAAAGTCAAATTAATTACTATATTAGAGCTTCAAATAGTCTTTATTTTTGATAAAATTATTCTTTAAGACTGTTTGTCAACTATTTACATTATTTTAATTACGGTATAAAATTAACATGTCAATGGCCATTTCTGACAACGAAAATATATTTGAATTAATCCATTCATTAACAAAAGCAGAGCAAAAATCATTTTCTCAACTATCCGTTTTTAGCTCTATCTCGAATAAAAAATATCATGATTTATTTGATATAATAAAATCGCAAAAAATATACAATGAGGTCAAAATCAAGAAGAGATTAGCATATCTACAAATTAAAACGCCACTTCCGGTACTAAAAAACTATTTGCAAGAGATCATTCTTAAGTCCTTGAGATATCACCATGACGAAAAAAGCATAGAAAGATCGTTACATAATTTGATAGACGAATCAGAATTAATGCACGATAAGGGCATTTATAAGCTACGCGATAAATTAATTAAAAAAGCAAAAAGTATTGCCAAGAAATATGAGAGGAAAGAAATTCTTCTTCAAATATTAAACAAAGAATGGATCTACAAATCAAACTTCAATCCGAAAGGTATTGAGCCCGATTATTCAATTGCATTAACCGACTTAAACAATCTTTTATTTGCAAGGACCATGACATATAACGTTTCTCTATTGCTAGAAAAAGGAGAAATACGAGATGATTCGCTGAAGAAAGCATGGGAGAATGTGATTCATAATCCTATAATGACTGAGGAAAGAAAGATCGCAGGCTATGAAGAAACTTGCCATTTTCATCATAATTGGATGAGGTATCATCATCGAACAAACAATTTCAAATTGTGTATAATCCATCAAGAGCAGTTAATAGCTCACATGGAGTCAAACGAAGAATTGCTTAATGAGTACAAATCATTGTACATCTTTGAACTAAATGGATTGGTAGTTGCATATTGCCAAGATCGCGAATATGAAAAAGGTCAAAATGCATTGAAAAAATTACAATCGTTACATTCGTTAGAACTTAGTGTACCTGATAAGGAAATGTTAGCCGATACCATTGCAATAGCGTTTGGGAATATTATTCACGGGTATTATTTAAGCGATTTTGATGCCGCTATCGCAGCGTCAAACGAAGCTGAAAAATACATGGAAGCATCAACTTCTACTCATCATCATGCAGCCTTTTTATACTTAAATTTAGCTAAAACAAATATCTACCTTGGGAATTACAGAAAAGCTCTTATTTGGACAAACAATATTTTTCATGATTCTCCTGGAAATAGGAGGGATGATTTTTATGTAATTGCATGGGTTTTCAACATTATAATTCATTTCGAATTAGATCATATTGACTTCTTGCCTTCCTTAATTAAATCAACAGATCGTTTTTTAAAGAAAAGAAATCGTTTGTACAAAACTGAAATTACCATTTTAAATTTCTTAAAAGCTAAACTTCCGAAAAGCAATACTAAAAAAAGTATTAAGCAATTTTATGTTGAGCTTTTAATTGAAATGAAAGAAATCGTAAAAGATCCTTACGAAGCTAAAGCGTTCAAGTATTTTGATTTTATTTCGTGGTTAGAGAGTAAAATTGAAAGAAAATCAATTGCTGATGTTGTGAGAAACAAAATAAAAGAAGGCAATATTAGTATTTAATACGTTTCGAGATTTTCAAAAACCCCTTCTCAACTAATAGAAAATAGAGATATGCAAAAGCGATTGAAATAACAATTGCTAATGTAAATCGTATTTCAGGAGTAAACATTTTAATTGTAAATAGTCCAACAGCACCTCCTGCCAGCCCATGGGTAAGATAAAGTGAGTACGATATTTTTCCGAAAAAATCTGAAACTTTTGTTTTTACATTAAAATAGAAAACTCCCAAGAGTGTAAATAATGCTGCTAATGCTGCAATGTCCAAAACTAAAAAATAAACAAAGAGAATTCCTACTAATGCCGAAATCAAGTATTCCTTGATATCAATTTTCTTAATAACAAATAAAAATGTCTGGAAGCCTAAAGCAAAGAAGACGTAATAATTTAAAACTGTAAAGTACTTTTCGGGAATCAACATTCCGACTCCAATTAGCGAAATCATAATTGCATATCTCACTTGAGCACTTTTCAAGAGTAAATTATAAGTTAATCCCGTAAGAATATAAAACTGAAACTCGACAGCGAGTGTCCAAAAGATAACGATGATCCATTTTGCCCCGAAAAAAGGAGCTAAATAGGTAATATTTAAAATGAACTGTTTAACATCGTATAATATCTCTGTGCCTGTGCCTCGGAAATGAAAAAGCCAATAGTTCCAGATCAATAACAAAATAATAAATAGCACATACGGAGGTTCTATTCTAACTGTTCTTTTAGCAATATACTTCCAGAAACTTTTCAATTGATAGTTCTTTACGTACATTGAATAAGGAATTACAAATCCGGATACGATAAAGAAAATATACACTCCAAGGTATCCTTGTTCAAAGGCTTTAGTAATCCAATTCGGGTTAAACGTCCACCAGATATATTTTTTAACATGGAAAACACAAACCATCAAGGATGCGATCCCGCGCAGCCAATCGAGACTTACTATCGGAGCGGCAAGACCTAAATCTTTTAGATTGGTTTGAGAGAGATCGCTCATTTTACTGACGAAAAAGCGAATAACTATTATCGCTTACCGTTGATTTAAGTTAGTTTGTGAAAATATAAGTTCGCAAAGTTATTCAAATAACTAATGTGAACTTACCTACATGAAAACACAAATCAACGTATCAAAAAATGCAAATTAATTGACAACAATCTTTAACAAGCTAGGTCCTGAAGGGTCTTCAATTTTAAGTGCATACATCCCTCCTGCTATTCCCGGCACTTCAAGTTCAATATCTTTCCCTTTTAGCTTTTCTCTTTGCGCTATTACTTTGCCCGACATATCTAATACTTCAACCGAAAGGACTTCCAATTCTCCGTGAGAAGATAAAATATGCATTGACTGATGTTTTGGATCATAATATCCATAAATATTATTTCCTGTTACATTAAACCTTACACTAATAATATCAGAGTAAGCAAACTTTCCATCGAAGTCTGTTTGTTTCAATCGATAGTACGAAATACCACTCAAAGGATGTAAATCATAATCTTCGTAGTTGTGAAGCACTGTTGAAGTACCGGCCCCATCTTTTACTAAAATAGGATCGAAATTTACTGCATCTGCAGACCTCTCTACAGTAAAGAAATCATTATTCACTTCGGTAGCTGTTGTCCACGATAATTGAACGTCTCTATTTCGGGCATTTGCTTCAAAAGAAAGTAACGTTATAGGTAACGGTGCGCCAAGCAAGACAATAGTTCCTGTTGTGATACAATCATTGGTATCTTTAATAGAGACATTATAAGAACCTGCGGGTAGGCATGGAAAAACATTTGAAGTTTGATAGGTGGTTCCATCAATGGTATAAACAAATGGTGCCGCTCCGCCGGTTGAAGTCACAACAATATTTCCTGTTCCGCAAATACTAAGAGAATCAGTTAAAGTAATAGCTGGCCCAGGAACATTTGGAATTAAAACAGATGTTGTACTAATACAATTATTAGAATCTTTTACAGTAAGTGTTACGTTTCCGGCAACAAGCCCTGTGAATAAAAATCCAGGTTGATAAGTTACTGCATCCAATGAATATTGATAAGGCATTGTTCCCGAAGTAACTGTTGCAATTAATTTACCTGTTGGTTTATTACAGTAAGAATCGGTAGTTGAAGTTGTAACAAGTGGACCCGGTATATTACTAAGTGTAACATTTGTTGTGCTAATACAATTATTAGCATCTTTCAAAGTTACTGCATAAGGGCCTGAAGATAATCCGCTGAATACAGATGAAACTTGAAAAGTAATTCCATCAATTGAATACTTATAAGGTGTCGTTCCATTTGTTCCTGATACTGAAATTTTTCCATTGCTATTACCACAGGTTGCTGCTTGAGGCACCACAGCAATTATAGGTTCAGATACAGCGGTTACAATAACAGCTGAAGTATTAGAACAATTGGTAGCATCTTTCACAACCACAGAATAAGATCCTGAAGTTAGTCCGGTAAAGAAATTACTAGCTTGGAAATTTACTCCATCTAAACTGTAAGTATAAGGAGAAGTACCTCCACCTGCATTTACAGTAATAGTACCATTATTGGTAGAACAGGAGGCATTAGTAATGGCGGTAGCAACTGTTGGACCATTTGAGTTTGGCACAACAACTATTATACTATTACGACAAATATTATCAGCGTCGCGTACAGTTAAAGTATACGATCCAGCTGATAACCCTGTGAACAAAGTTCCTGTTTGGAAATTAACGCCACCATCAATACTATAACGATACGGTGCAGTTCCTGAGAAACCTGTGGCGTTGATTGTACCATTAACGCTACCGCAAGAAGCTGGTGTAACTACTGCGGAAACTTGTGGTCCAGGTAGATTACCAACTGTAACAGTTACCGTATTGATACATCCATTATCATCTTTTACAATTACAGTATAAATTCCTGGGGGAACATTATTGAACGTCGTACTTCCTTGGAAGTTTACTCCATCGATGCTATACTTTTTAGGGTTTTTCCCGCCATTACCATTGGCATCAATTCTTCCGTTAGCCTGACCACATTCGGCAGAAGTAGTTGTAGCAGTAACGGTTGGTCCTGATCCTCCACCAATATTAGAAACAACAACGGAAGTAGTAGCAGTACAATTATTCGCATCTTTAATTGTAACCGTATAAACACCTTGAGCTAAAGAAGAAAACACATTAGAAGCTTGAAAAGTAACTCCGTTGATAGAATATAGATATGGCAATGTTCCGCTTGCGCCTACAGCAGTTATTCCGCCATTCGGATTATTACAAGAAGTAGCAGTTGTAGTTGCAGTAACAGTTGGCGGATTAACAGCAGTAACATTTACAATCATTTTCGCAGTACAATTTCCTGCATCTTTCACAACAACTGTATATGTACCGGCGGCTACCGCTGAAAATGCTCCGGATGCTTGAAATGTAACGCCATTGATTGAGTATTGTAATGGAGTTACACCACCACTACCAACAATTGTTATTGTACCCGTTGGTGCAGAGCAAGAAGTTATCGTTGATGTTGCTGATATCGTTAATCCGTTAGCGTTAGGAACAACTACCGGTGATATTGAATGAGTACAGCCTGCGGCATCTTTAATAATAAGACTATATGTCCCAGAAGCTAATCCTGAAAATATTGTCGAAGCTTGATAAGTTATCCCATCAAGTGAAAACAAATAAGGCAAGACTCCTCCGGTACCGATAGCAGTAATGACACCATTGTTCACTGCGCAAGTAGCAGCAATTGTTGTGGCCGCAACTTGAGGAGTAGTTACACCAATTGCAACTACAACTGTATTTTGACAGCCATTTGCATCACGCGCAATAACCGTATAATTTCCTGCTGTTAATCCGGTGAAAGTAAGACCTGCTTGAAAAGTTGCACCTCCATTTACACTGAACAAAACAGGTGCTTTACCACCCGTAGAAGTTACTGTAATAGTTCCTGTTGGAAGACTACAAGAAGAAGGAGATGTTGTTGCTGATACTTGAGGAGCTGGTTGATCTAAAATTGTAAATGAAATAGAATTAAAACAATTTACTGCATCTTTAATTGTTAAAGTATATGTCCCAGCAGGTATCCCGGTAAAAACATCACCTACTTGATAATTCACTCCATTAATTGAATACTGATACGGTGGTGTTCCTCCTGAAACAACTGCGGTTACGCTACCATTACTATTTCCGCAACTTGCCGGAGTTGGATTTGCAGCTAATGTTGTTCCTCCAGTACTATTGAGAATAATATTTGTCACGTTAGTACATCCCGTATTATCACGAATAGTAACTAGATAAGTTCCACTTGATAGTCCGCTAAAAATATTTGACGATTGAAACGTTCCATTATTCAACGAATACTGATAAGGTGCAGTTCCTGCTGAACCTGTAATCGTGATTACTCCGCTTGCAGTTCCGCAAAATGCATCTGTTTTTGAAACTGACAATGCGGGACCATTTGAATTTGCAATTGAGGTAAGAGCTGAACTAACACATCCATTTGCATCTTGTGCATAAACAGTATATCCTCCTGCTGTCAAACCACTAAAGGCCCCTGAAGGGAAAAAGTTTATACCATTAATACTGTAAGTAATCGCACCTACTCCACCAGTTGCGGAAGCATTAATAATACCTGTTGCATTTCCGCAAGTTGTATTAGTTACTGTATTAGAAATCACCGGACCAATAATTGAGAAATTGGTGATTGTTTCGGTACCACTACAAACTTGATTTACGATAGCGTGCATCGAATAATTTACATTCAACGAAAGATTATTAAATACACCAGTAGTATTTGATGCGATTTGCGTAACACCATTATAGAGTAAATAAGTTACTGTTGAACCTGCGGGAGGTGCTGGAGAAATAGTAGCTACAGCTGAATTGGTGCTACAATTCTTAACAACATTTACTGTGTAAACGGCACTTCCACAATTGTAAGAAGATATATCAATAGAAGCTACGAAGCCATCACCACAAGCATATAACAAATGCTGGGCATTATTAAGAACTAAATCATATACAGATTGCAAAGTAAAACCCGGAATAGTAATATCTGGTTGCAAAGCATCATCGAAAACGGTTCCTGTAAATTTGTAAACTTTTATTGTGCCATTCGGAAAGCCAACAAAGATATTATTACATTCATCAGCAATTATTCCTCCTTGCATCAATGCAACATTAGCAGCGATAGTGAGAGGAGTTCCAACTGTGGCACCTGTTGCTTTATTGAATGCTTTTAAATTTTTACCATCCCAATAAAAAAGATAATTACTATTTACAGCGAATAAGTTTGCTGAATTATCAATTTGTCCTGCAACTAAATACGGACGATTAGCAATTTCTTGAAGTGTAACAAATCCTGAAGGAACATCCCATGCAAGAGTAGTGTTACTATACGGAGCAGGGTTTTTATAAATTCGATTACTGATAGTAGGAGTACCTATTAAAGAAGAATAGATAGTATACATATCATTATTTGAGGGATCGATAATGATATCGGCTACATCTTGTGCCCAACCGGTTGTACCTATGAAAGGAACATTTGTAACATTTGTTGCCGACAACGTTGTATTAGGAGGAGAAAAAACACCAATGTTAATATTAGAATTTGTTCCTCCGCCGGCAATTACCACTTGAGGAGTACCATTATTACAGCTCCATAACATTTTCCAGTCTTCGAGGAAGTTAGCATTTGCAGTAGTAATATAATTATCATAAAGTCCGGCAGCATTTAACCTAATCACACGAAATCCTCCGGAAGGAGCGAAGCCTTGACCGAGATAAACATTACCGGAATTTTTCTCAACAACCCATCCTCCATAGTAAGTACCAAACGACCAAGCGGGAACGGTTAAAGTACCTGAGAACGTCCATTGCAAAACACCATTGGCATCAAACTTTGCCATCTTATAAATATTACCATCACCTCCACCTGTTACGAATAAATTTCCGGCATAATCAAAATCTACATCCTTTGCTTTACCCGCATTTCCTCCTGTTAAATTACTTGTAGAAGAAACAAACGGATCGAGTATAAAAGTTTCGGACTTATTAATTGTTGAATTAACGTGGAAAGAAACAGTATGATCATTTATGGTAAAATTCGAAGCAATATTTTCATTAGCGTTACTTCTTCCTGTAGATTGATAAAATGAAATTGGAAGAGACTCTTTAAAACCTGTAATGTCAGACTTCACGATTAAATTCCCGTGACGATCTTTTTTAATTGATTTTACATCACCACCTACATTAAATTTAACTAACGATAAATCGGCACCGGGATGAACGACTAATTGATATTCGAAACCCGGACGAGTTGCGTCAACAAAAAAATATTCTAAATCGATCCCGGGATAAAGATCTTGGTATACAATTTTCTTAAATCCGTAAGCAACTGCTTGAAGATACCCGTAAGTATTATAACCTGGGGCTGAATCACTACACGATACTTTGCAATTAGGATTTGAATTTAGCCATTCAATAGAAATTGCGCGATCAGTAACTTTAACTTTTTTCTCAATCTCCTCCTTGGTCATTCCTTTCTTCTCCATGCGCTCTCTTTCTTCCTCATCGGGTTGCTTTACTCTACGTTGAAGATGAATGATCCCTTTTTGGGTAAAAAGAACGGGCATATCGAAGCCTTCGTAACCGTATAAAACAGGTCCCATTTGGGAAAAACCAGCCAAAGTATCGCCATATTGGCCTGCATTTGTGACAAATCGAGTACGTGTTCCATAAAGGTCAGAAGTTCCCTTTTGGTTTATTTTGGAGCTGTACCTTACCGCATCCTGAGCCAATAACGAATCAGTTATAAGACTCATTATCAATACTATAAATATGTAACGGATGATTGTATTCATAATTTTGGCAGGTTAGGTCTGAAATGAACTGGCGACCAAATGCCTATTTTCAAATCATTAAAGTAAAGGTACTACCACAATAATGAATGTTGAAACAATAAATGCTGAGCGGGTCAATTTATGTGTTGAAACAGCTTTTTCAACGATAATGTTACATGGGCTGGAACTGCTATTAGGCATATTTCATGCTCATGAAGGACTATACTGAGATAAAAAAGTAGCTATTTCGGTAGAAATTCCATTTCCCGGACATTTCCATTTAGCTGTTCCTTATGCGATATATTTAATAAAAAACATCACCTCAAATTGTGAAGTGATGTTATAAAATAGTTTGAAAATTGGATTGCTTATTGTTTAATAATTTTGAATTGCGCGTGTGAATTTGATCCAATTAATTCCGCAATGTAAATTCCAGATTTTAAATTAGCGATATCGATTGTTGTTGAATTATTTTCAAAAATCGGATTAGCTATTTCAACTACTGATCTGCCTGACAAATCATGAATAATAATAGAACCATAATTGTTTTCACTTTCGCTTACCTCTAACGTGATGGTATTAGTTGTAGGATTGGGATACGATTTTAATTTATTATTTACATTATTCGAAGTTAATCCTACAGAAGTTGAATTATAGTGATATACCGACATATTATAATAACTGATAGCAAATAAACTTTGATCACTTGCCAACATACAAGCAAGCGCTTGTCCTCCATAAACATTTGGTGTATCTAACCAAACTTGACTTCCGCTATTATTATATTCGAGAATAACCATTTGAATATACGAAAGCGAACCTGAAGGATTAGGAGAAGGGCCACCAATTCCAGCAACAATAACATTACCATTTGGTTTTGCAAGAATAGCATAAGGATATTCATCATTGTAAATTGTACCATTGAAGCGAGCATCCCAAAGTAATGTCCCTGCGGTATCCAATTGAAAAGTTTTCCAATCAAAATATGGTGAAGTTGAAGTAGATACAGGACCATAAGCTATTCCGCTTATTCTGTCATTTACAAGAGTAAATTTTACAGGAAAATCATACCCTGACATATCAATACCTCGCTCCCAAATTTGCTGCCCGAGGGAATTATATTTCACAATAACAACATCCGTTGCAGAAGTAGGAGAGACCTTATTATCTACACTTGTTAATTTATACCAATTCCCACTGTTGTCTATTTCAACATCAATTCCACTAGCCGTACCTGCAGAAATAGTCCACTGTAAGGTTCCAGAAGTATCCCATGAAACCACAGGGGCTGTTGAAGAAACTCCATTACCTGATATAATTAATTTACCCCCTTTCATTCTCATAGAAGAAAGGCCTCGAGGTGTATATGCATTATCTGTTCTTACAAATATTTGATTACCGTTGCTGTCATACTTAATTAAATTAAATCCGGCGGGAGTTACAGCAACAGTTCCGATGTATAAATTACCCTGACTATCTACTTCGCTTCGCATGTTAAGGGAAGGAATTGAAGTCCCTACCAAAACAGATACCGGGTAAATATTCTTCCATAGTAAAACACCTGATGAATTATACTTCATTGATATTACTGCATCGGGATATTCAAAAGAACTACCAATTGAATAACGCTTACCAATTACAAAAATGTTCCCTGTAGAATCACAATTAATCCACATTGGTTTTTCATACATACTTTGTACTCCTGATGAATCGACCGTTTCCCATAGGAAATTACCATTGATATCGTATTTACGTGTATAAATATTTTCGCTTTGATAGTAACCTGTTACGATAACATTATCATTATTATCGACAACGCTTCGTGATCCAATTTTGTTAAATAGGGCGGCGTCTCGTTTCCAATGGAGGTTATATTGACCAATTAGCTGATATGAGCAAAACATAGTTGCAAATAGCAAAAGG
>Ga0255345_1001757_pt1 | contig 29891 bp, 22 predicted proteins | sample wastewater_treat_6_FD_192415 | JGI IMG/M metagenome (GOLD analysis project Ga0255345, IMG submission 192415) | Wastewater microbial communities from Lulu Island WWTP, Vancouver, Canada - plant20 | ecosystem: Engineered > WWTP > Wastewater > Unclassified | place: Canada: Vancouver, British...
TTGAAAATTGTTTAAGCCGTAAAAGACTTAAATCCTTTACCGAGGGTATGAGGCTTGCGATATCGTTTTGAATGTCGTAGAGATTAAATTCAATTCCTGCTCCAAAAGCATCTTTTAAAAGTTTTTTTTCTATTGCTTCATCCCATACAAAAATTTGTTGCCCTTGCAAGAATTCTGGAAGCCTTGTTTTTGATATGCTGATAAGCCCTGGAACAATGGTTTCACTCAAGCGCTCTTTTTCACACATATTTTGTATTTTAATACATTCTATTTGATAGGCATCTTTTAGAGGCCTTACGTGTAGCAAGCAAATCTCTTGTTTATAGGCATTGCTTTGGGCAAAACGCAAGGCAGTTGCAAGCTTATAGGCAACTGCACAGCCAGAAATATGTTCAAAAGGATAGCCCTCTCCTTCTAGTTTTGGATTGATAATAATACAATCTTCAGGCAATTTTTCAGGTGGATTGTGATGGTCAGTAATGATTACAGAAATGCCTTTTTCATGGGCGTATTGGATTTCATCGTAGTTTGATATACCACAGTCGACGGTGATTATAAGAGAGCCATATTTTTCAGCAAAATCATCGATTGCTTGAATGTTCAAGCCGTATGGCTCATCAGCTTTGGGCAATCTGTAGCTGACATCAATTCCGAGGTCCTTTAAGCATTCATAGAGCAAAACCGTACTTGTGATACCGTCCACATCTCTATCTCCAAAAATAAGAACTTTTTCACCTTCAGCTTTGGCATCCATAATGCGATCGACAGCATCTTCCATTTCATTAAATAAAAAGGGATTGTGTTGATAGCGTAAATCATCTTCTAAAAAATACAAGATGTCTTCGCCCTCTGTTATGCCCCTTCGTGCCAAAATCGTTGAAACAAGGGGACCACAAGAATAGCGCGTATCAAGGGCCTTAATAATTTCTTTTGAGATTGCTTCTTTTTTCCAAATTGCCATGAGATTCCTTAACTTAGTAATATACCTTTTAGTCTATCACGAATGGGAGTCAAAATCTAGCACTAAAAGATTTTCTATGCTATAGTTATTTTCATGAATGAAAAAATGCTGCATATAAATGATGTGTATAATGGTTTTACTGTTTTAGATATAAGTCCTATTCTTGACTATAAGTCTGAGGGTATTTGGCTTCGCCATAATGAAACGGGCTTAGAAATATTTCATATGTATAACGATGACAGTGAAAACTTGTTTTCTTTTGCCTTTAAAACGATTCCAAGTGATTCCACTGGTCTTGCCCATATTATGGAACATTCGGTACTCTGTGGCTCAAAAAACTACCCCTTAAAAGATCCCTTTATACGCATGGCAAATCAGTCGGTAAAAACCTTTTTAAACGCCATGACCTTTCCCGATAAGACAGTCTATCCCGCCAGTTCAACCGTCGAGGCAGATTATTTTAATCTCATGGCGGTGTATGCAGATGCGGTTTTTTTCCCATTATTGAAAAAAGAAATCTTTATGCAAGAAGCACATCGACTGGCTCTCGGTGAGGATGGGGCAGTTTCGATTCAGGGTGTTGTTTTTAATGAAATGATGGGAAACTATTCAAGTTTTGACAGCATGGTTCAGGAAAAAATCGTACAAACAATTTTGCCAGGTACAACCTATGCCTTTGATTCAGGAGGAGATCCAAGAGAGATTCCGCTTTTAAGCTACGAGCGATTTTTAGATTTTCACAAAACCTTTTATCAGCCTTCAAACTGCCGCCTTTTTTTATACGGCAATATACCCACAACAAAGCAAATAGACTTCTTAAATGAAAAAGTGCTTTCTCAGTTTAAAACAGCAACGAATCCCTTTAGCCAAATGTTTTTATCAAAGCAGGATAGCGATTTTTGCGCACAAACACAGGTGAGGGCATTCACAGCACCGCAAAACCATGTTTGTTATGGTCCGAGTGTAAAAGGTGCTGGTTCAGAAAATGGGGATAGTCTTTTACTCACCTGGCTTTTGGGCTTTACCAGTGATCCGCAGAGCTACATGGAATCCCTCTTTTTGGCAGAATTACTTCTTGGCCATGACGGCGCTCCCCTTGCGAAGGCCTTGATAGAATCAGGTTTAGGGGAAGATTTAGAGCCTGCAAGCGGCATAGAAACAGACCTACGCTATATCTTGTTTACTGCGGGTATGCGGGGTGTGAAAAAAAACAAGGAAGAAGAGATAGAAGCGCTCATCTTGGAGACAATAGAAAAACTTATTCGAGACGGTATCCCTCAAGATGAAATCGAGGCAGCGCTTATGTCCGTCGATTTTGCCGACAGAGAGATAAAGCGAGTAAACGGCCCTTTTTCCATAGTACTTATGAGACGTTGTTTGCGAGGCTGGCTCAACGAAAGTCATCCTGCAAAGACGCTACAAAATCGAAGTACCTTTGCTGCCATTAAAAAAAGAATTTATGAAGATGATAGCTATCTTGCAAAACTTTTAGAAAAATACTTTATAAAAAATCAGCATAGAGTTCGGCTTATAATGAAGAGTAGCCCTGACTTTGAAAAAGAAATACAAGAAAAAGTTGCCCTAGAGACAAAACGGCTGTTTGAAAACTATGTAGAGCTGTATGTAGAAAAAAAAGGAATTTCTAAAACCGAAACACAATCTGTAAAAGAAATTGATGAGAAAATACGTTCGATTATTCAAAAAGAAAATGAAGATCTCGCATCGTTTCAGGAAGCAGAAGAAGATGGTAGCTTGCTTTCTTTACTGCCCCACTTAAAACCAAAAGATTTAGACCCCAGTATCGATATAATCGAAACAAAGCGGAGAGAAATACAGAACATTCCGACATTTTTACATGAGCAAGAAGTAAATGGTATCTTATATTTTACCCTGGGTTTTCCTTGCGACCTTCTTGAGGCAAAAGACTATCTTCTACTTCCTTTTTTTTGCATGGCAGCAAGCAATTCAGGATTTGATTCCCTTGACTGGGCTGAGGCATCATCGAAACTTGCACAGGCGACGGGAGGCTTTTCTGCCTCGCCCCTCTCTTCTCCCATTGATGAGGAGCTAAAAATATCCTTGGGTATAGCCGGTGCGGACGGCAAAACAATCCTCTTTGATGAAGATGCAACAGAGCGCCTTTATAAGGCTGACCCTGCACTTGGACGCTCTTGGGTTTTTTTCAAAATGAAAACACTTGAAGAAAAATCCCTCAAAGCCTTAGAATTAGTTTTTAGCTGTATTAAAAACGTAGATTTTTCTGATAAAAAACGTATAGAAGATTTACTCATCGAGTATAAAAACGGTTTAGTTTCTTCGATTATTCCAGGTGGAACTGCCTATGCGGTTTCTCGTGCGAATTGCTTTTTTAGTCGTGAAACAGCTATCGATGAGATTTGGTCAGGCTTAACGCAAATTGCTTTTATAAAGGAGCTGAGTAAAAAAAGTATCGACGAGGTGATTCAATCTCTTTTGAATATAAAAAAACAGCTTTTAGAAAGTGGAGCTATTATCAATATAATTGCCGAAAAGCAATCTATGCCACGTTTGATTTCTGAAGTTGAAAAAGGAATGCAAGACTTTTTCCCAGAGGTTCAGGCACCGAAAAAACCACGTTTACAAAAAGATGAGGCCTTTTTTGATCTTATTCGCTTTCTTCCTGATACCGATGATAAAACAGAAGTGTTTATTTTACCGACACAGGTCGGTTTTGCAGCGAGCTGTTTTTCTATGCGCGGGGATGAAAAAGAGCAAGTTGCGATCTCTGTTTTAGCACATTATCTTACAAATACTGCTTTTTGGGCGCAAATACGCACCATGGGAGGCGCCTATGGGGCGCAAGCTTTTTACAATAGCTTAGAAGCGGTTTTTCTCTGTGCAAGCTTTCGAGATCCAAACCCTGAAAGGAGTTTACGCGTTTTTATTGATGAATGTAAAAAACTTTCATCGCTTTCCTTTGATGCAAATCTTATTGAAAAGCTTATAACTGGTTCGTATAGCAAAGAAATACAGCCTAAAACCCCTTCGATAAAGGGAAGTTTAGGTTTTATTCGTAGTTTATATGGAATAAATGATGAAAAACGTCAAAGAAGGATGCAGTATCTTTTAGAAATGGATGAAGAAACCTTGAAAAAAGTTTCCAAGGATATAGCTCATAGTCTTTTTGATATGTATTCCGCAGTAATCAATCAAAAAGCACTTTCAAAGACTGGAAAAAATATTTATTTTGACGTATAATACCATGGGCTGAGAATTCTAAAAATTCAGGTAGCTATCTACCATAATTATAATGAGGATAAAAAATGAATAAAAAACTAGAAGAATGTGTAAAGAAGTTACGAAATCTCGTTTCAGATGTACAAGGTGCACCATATCCTGGGAATGTAAACGAAGAACTATATTATATTTGGTATGAACATGCGCAAAAAAATGCTATGGAATGCTTTGAATTCTTAGATGAATACTTTCCAAGGGAAAAAGAGGAAATAAAAAAAGATTTATTAAAAGTGATGTAAAAACAAGATGATAGGAGCTATTTCTTGTTTTATTTCTTTTGTTCTCATCGTACAAGGGGTTTAATGATGCAAACTAGATGCGGTTTTATCCATAAACCTTTCGATTTAAAAAGTCTCGGGAAATCAAAGCAATTTGAAATACTGCGTTATTTTATTCCTGTAAAGCATAATAAAACAGGACAGTTAGATATTTTTTTCATAGAACTTTTTTCTATCAACCCTTCTTTGTATACTCGACAACTGCAATTTGCTTCAATATCAGAAACAAAAAATAAATCAGAAAAACCTTCTTTTATTTTAGTTAGGGCTGGACTCATTGCCCATGGTGAAAAATATAAACATATTTTTTTCACGAGTAAAGACATACGATATGATAAAAAAAATAAAAGGATACAAATTGGCTCTTGTTTTTTTGCTTCAGATGCTATCTCTGGTTCTATCGAGCAAGAATCGCAGAGCATTGAATGGAAGATAGCTTTTAGCTCAAAAGAATTTCTATCCTATTTTCTCTCTCATCGTTTTTATTTTTCAGAAAAAGATAGATTAAAAACAAGGCTCAATAACTCCTGCTTTTTTACCAATTTTTCTGGATCGCTTCGTTTTGGCTCAGATTATTTTGAAGTGCTTGAAAACAAACAGCTTTTATATTCTGATCATAGTTGGGGAAATTTTTTTGTTAAACCTGCTTTTTGGTTTTCGTCTCAAAGTTTTATCAGTTTAATTTCTGGCTCAAAAATACAAGACAGTCATTTTACTTGTGCAAGTTTTTATCAGCCAAAAAATAAAAAATATAAGACTTATTTTGTGCTAGATTGCAACAATCAAAGGTTTCGTTTTTTGCCTAAACAAATGCAAGTTAGTATTCATAAAAAAGAAGCATATACTCAATGGGTATTATCTGCAGAAAATAAAGCCTATTTAATGGACCTTGATATATATGCAAAGGCATCTGATATGGTAAAAATAGGCTATAGTTTTGAGAGCATTCAAAGATTAGATACGAATCATCTTTTTTCTCTTGGTGCAAAGGGCTACGGTGAACTGAGATTGTATAAAAAAAAGAAAAAAAATCTTGAGATAATTGAACATGTGCGCATTGAAAATTGTCTTTGTGAGCAAGCCTTAAATTTCCCCCCGAATATATAAAATGCTTGCATTTTGCCTTGGCTTTTTGTACATTTAAACTATGAATTATGATAGATTAACTATAAAAGCACAGGAAGCAATTCAAGTTGCATCGACTATAGCACAACAAGAGGACCACTCTGAAATAGGCAGTGAGCATCTTTTGTTTGCGCTTCTCGACCAAAAAGATGGTATTATTCCACCACTTGTTGAACGAGTGGGGGTACAGGTATCTACCTTACTGAATGATGTCGAAGAACTTCTCGATGTCTATCCTCGTGTAACAGGAAATGTACAAGTCGCTTTATCAAACGATGTTCAAAAAATCTTAGCAAAGGCTGAAAAAGAAACTGAAAACTTAAAAGATGACTATGTTTCAACTGAGCATATCTTTTTAGCTCTAGAATCCTCTCATTCAAAAGTAACACAAGTTTTACACCGTTATGGTATTACTCGTCATGCTATCTTACAAGCGCTTAGTTCTATACGTGGAAACCAGAGAATTACAAGTCAAGAGCCAGAAGCAACGATGCAATCTTTAGAAAAATACTGCAAGGACCTAACACAGCTTGCTCGTCAAGAAAAAATAGACCCTGTTATTGGGCGAGATGAAGAAATCCGTCGCGTTATGCAAGTTTTATCTCGAAGGACAAAAAACAACCCCGTTCTCATTGGAGAGCCTGGGGTTGGAAAAACCGCTATTGCCGAGGGCTTAGCGCGCCGCATGGTTTCCGGTGATGTCCCCGATAGCCTTAAAAACAAACGCTTGCTTGCCCTCGACCTTGGAGCCCTTGTCGCAGGTGCCAAATTTCGCGGTGAATTTGAAGAGCGGCTCAAAGCGGTTATTAATGAGGTGCAAAAATCAGATGGGCAGGTTATTTTATTTATAGATGAGCTGCACACACTTGTAGGAGCGGGAGCATCGGAAGGTTCCATGGACGCATCAAATCTTCTTAAGCCAGCTCTTGCGCGAGGTGAGCTTCGGGCAATCGGGGCAACAACTCTTGATGAGTATCGGAAATATATTGAAAAAGATGCTGCCCTTGAAAGGCGTTTTCAACAAGTCTATTGTGCCGAGCCAAGCGTAGAAGATACCATCGCCATACTTCGAGGCTTAAAAGAAAAATACGAAGTGCATCACGGGGTGCGTATAAAAGATGAAGCCTTGGTTGCAGCGAGCTTGCTTTCCAATCGCTATATTACCAATCGATTTTTGCCCGATAAGGCTATCGACTTAGTCGATGAGGCAGCGAGTAAGCTCAAGATGGAAATTGAAAGTCAGCCAACTGAACTAGACCAAGTTGAGCGACGCATCATGCAATTGACGATTGAAAAAGTATCTCTTGCAAAGGAAGAGGATGCCTCTTCTAAGGAGCGCCTCGCAAAGCTTGAAAAAGAACTTGCAGACATTTCTGAAAAACGAGATGCAATGAAAGCACAGTGGGAAAATGAAAAAAAACGCATCGATGAAAGACGACATGTAAAAGAAGAACTTGAGCAGCTGCGCAATGATGAAGTGCGTTTTACTCGTGAGGGCAATTTTAACAAGGCTGCAGAGATAAAATACGGTTTAATTCCCGCGCTTGAAAAAAAACTTGCCACAGAAAACACCGAAGACGAGGCTGCATCGAAGGATAAAAAAACAGAAAGTCTCTTACGAGAAGAGGTGAGCGAAGAAGATATTGCAAAGGTTGTTTCCATTTGGACGGGTATACCGGTAACTAAGATGATGGAAAGCGAAATGCAAAAACTTCTCGAGCTTGAGACTATTTTACACAAACGGGTTGTCGGGCAAGATGAGGCTGTTCGTGCGGTAAGCGATACCATACGTCGAAACAAAGCGGGACTTTCTGATGAAAATAAACCCTTGGGTAGTTTTTTATTTTTAGGTCCGACGGGAGTTGGGAAAACCGAGCTTGCAAAAACCTTAAGTGATTTTTTATTTAACGATGAAAAAGCGCTTACACGTATCGACATGTCTGAGTATATGGAAAAGTTTTCTGTAAGCCGATTGATAGGTGCACCTCCTGGCTATGTTGGCTATGATGAGGGTGGGCAGTTAACCGAAGCGGTTCGCCGTCGCCCCTATAGCGTAGTGCTCTTTGATGAAATTGAAAAAGCACATCCCGATGTATTCAATGTGCTCTTACAAGTTTTGGACGATGGGCGTTTAACAGATTCTCAAGGCCGCATTGTCGATTTTAAAAATACAATTATTATAATGACGAGCAATATTGGCAGTGATTTAATCTTGCAAGCACAAACAAATGAAGACTTACATAAAATAGCAAACCAAATTGATGCGGTCTTAAAAACAGCCTTTAGACCAGAGTTTCTAAACCGTATAGACGAAACAATCACCTTTAGCCGCCTTGATGAATCCGCAATTGCTTCGATTGTCCAGTTGCAACTTGACAGGCTGTCTGCAAGGCTCGAAGCAAAACGCATGAAAATTGCTTTTTCAAAAGAGGCCTTAGACTTTTTATCAAAGGTCGGCTATGACCCCTTATTTGGTGCGCGCCCGGTAAAGCGAGCAATTCAAAGCTATGTAGAAAATCCATTGTCAAAGGAATTATTGACTGGTCGTTTCAAAGAAGAAAGTCGTATCCAGGTAAACTACGATAAAGCAACGGATACCCTCACTTTTTCCTAAGCGATTTTCTTAAAAGATAAAAAAAAGGCTCGATGTCGAGCCTTTTTTATTTCTCAGTATCTGTTTTTTTTTAAGCTTATATAGAAAGTTTTATTTTTTTACCCAAGGAAGCGTAATGTTTTTGTCGAATTTCTTTTACCATTTCGTCTTTTAAGTATTCATCAAAGTTCATCATTCGATCGATAATTCCCTCTGGGGTAATTTCTATTATTCTATTTGCAATAGATGTTATAAACTCATGGTCGTGGCTATTAAATAGAATAACCCCAGAAAAATCTACAAGGGCGTTGTTCAAACTCGTAATCGCTTCGAGATCGAGGTGATTTGTCGGCTCGTCAAGAATAAGACAGTTTGCACCGCTGAGCATCAGTTTTGAGAGCATGCAGCGTACTTTTTCCCCTCCAGATAAAACCTTTACTGGTTTGAGAGAATCGTCGCCAGAAAAAAGCATTCGTCCCAAAAATCCACGTACATGCGTGTCGTCTTGTTCTTTGGAAAATTGCTTGAGCCACTCGGTGATATTCATATCGGTTTCAAATTCTTGGCTACTATCGAGGGGAAGATAGTCATGGCTTATTGTTTGTCCCCAGTAGACATCTCCTGAGTCTGCTTTTATATTGTCCGTAATTATGTCAAAAAAAGCTGACTTTGCTTTATGCTCCATTCCCACAAAGGCTATTTTATCTCCCTTGTTTATAGTGAGACTAAAATCCTTGAGTAAATCAATACCTTCGTGTTTATAGTTGAGTTTTTCGACCCGTAGCACATTGTTCCCAACATCTCTGTCGCTTTTAAAATGGACGTAGGGAAATTTTCGCGTAGTTACATGTAGTTCTTCAAGGGCGAGTTTGTCGTAGACTTTTTTTCTACTTGTCGCTTGTCGACTTTTTGCAGCGTTTGAGGCAAAACGTAAAATAAACTCTCGTAAATCCTTCATTTTTTCTTCACGTTTTTTTGCCATATCCTTTTGTTGCCGTTGCATTATCTGACTCATCTGATACCAAAAATCATAGTTTCCACTAAACATCGTAATTTTACCAAAGTCAATATCGCAAATCGTCGTACAAACCGCATTTAAAAAGTGTCTGTCGTGGCTTACCACAATAACAATGTTCGGAAATTCGATTAAGTATTCTTCAAGCCAGTGAATGGACTCTAAGTCCAAGCCGTTCGTCGGCTCATCCAAAAGGAGGATATCAGGATCTCCAAAAATAGCTTGCGCTAAAAGTACGCGCACCTTTTGCCCTTCATCGAGTTCGCTCATCATGCGGCTATGGTATTCTTCTTCTAAGCCAAGACCAGAGAGCATTTGTTCTATATTGTTTTCTGCTTCCCAGCCACCAAGCTCTGCAAAGTCTCCCTCAAGTTCACTTGCCTTGATGCCGTCTTCTTCGGTAAAATCTTCCTTTGCATAAATTTCTTCACGTGCCTTGTAGCATTCGTAGAGTTTCGGGTGTCCCATCATCACGGTATCCAAAACTGAGTGTTCGTCATGGGCAAAGTGGTCTTGCTTAAGCACAGCAATTCTCTGCCCACTTGATACGCTAATAGTTCCCGTATCTTGCTCTATTTCACCAGATAAAATTTTGAGGAAGGTTGATTTTCCTGCACCGTTTGCCCCAATGATGCCATAGCAATTCCCCTCGGTAAATTTTAAGTTTACATCTTTGAAAAGGGGAGTGTTGCTGAATTTTAAACTTAAATCGCTTACTGTAATCATATAAAATTAATCCTTACTTTGTTTTATTAAAAAGCGAAACAAGGTTTTTCAAAAATCCTTTTTGTTTTGTCTCTGCCTTTTTTTGATTTCTTTCAATCTCTGTGTTTTTATTTTCTGTCGCTTTTATCTGACTTTTATTTTTTGTATCGAAGGAAGCGGCATTTTTTGGTTTTGCTTCGTTCTTAGCAAAAGATTTTTGATTCGGACTTGCCGTTTTTTTCTTTTGTTGGCTCTGTGGATTTTCACCTTGCCCATAGCGTTCTTTATAGAGCTTCATTCGCTCATCAAAAGAAAGTGCGCTCAAGTCTTCTGTGCCCATACCAGTTCCCATTCGAGGGGCTAGATTTCTCGTTTTCGTTGAAGCATTTCCCGTTGGTCTTGTTTTATTCGTCTTTTGGTAGGAGCCTTGAGCATGTTTTTTTCGCTCGGTAGTTTTAGGTCCCTGTCCTCTTTGCCTAGGTAGTTCTCTTTGGCTTGACCTCGTTGTTCTTCGCATATCTTTTTCATAAGGTCGCTCGATATCTGCATCGAGTTTGATATATATACCCTTACTCTTATCTTCTTTCAATATAGCTTCATCTGCAAGCTCAGACGGAATGCTGCTTTCCAAATACTTTTCAATCGCGGGAAGATTATAGACGTCCTGCTCGCTACAAAAACTATAGGCCTTACCTTTTTTTCCTGCCCTTGCTGTTCGTCCTATGCGATGCACATAATTTTCGCTTTCATTGGGTAAATCATAATTGATAACGAGTTCTAAATCATTTATATCGATGCCGCGGGCAGCAACATCTGTTGCAATGAGAATCGATAAGGAGCCTTTTTTTACTTCTTCGATTATTTTAAGACGCTTTGATTGTGCAAGGTCTCCCATTATGTATTCATTTTTAACTGCATTTAAAGCGAGACGTTTTGAAACAATCTCGCAAGCTTTTTTTGTGTTGCAAAAAACAATAGCGCTTTGGGGTTTTTCTTTTTCAAGTGTCCCGAGAAGCAGCTCCATTTTTTTATCACTTGAGATATGAAAGAGTTTTTGCTCTATTTCATCAAGGGTAATAGAATCAGCATCAATGGTGATTTCCTTGGCGTCGACCGTGTATTCCCAAGCAAGATTTTTTACATAGGTGTTGAGGGTAGCGCTAAAAAGCATGGTTTGTCTTTTTTTTGCATCTGGCAGGAGTTTTATGAGCCGACGTAAATCTGGATAAAAGCCCATGTCAAACATGCGGTCAGCCTCATCGACAACGAGAACAGCAATCTCGCTTAAGTCCATGCTGCCACTTTCTTGCAAGTCGAGCACTCGTCCAGGTGTTCCAACGAGGATGTCTACTCCTTTTTTGAGGGCCGCTATTTGTTTTTCGTAGCTAACACCACCAAAAAAACTTGCTGTTTTTAACTTAGAAAATGAAGAGAGTAAGCGAGCTTCTTTTTCAACTTGCACAGCGAGTTCTCGAGTCGGTACCATGATAAGCGCTTTTTTCCCACTCAAACTTTCATTTGCAAGTAGACTTTGTATTGTAGGTATTAAAAAAGCTGCTGTTTTTCCTGTTCCTGTTTGGGATTGTACGTATAGGTCATCTCCAGCAAGCGCGAGAGATAAGACTTCTTCCTGCACAGGAGTTGCTTCAAAATATGAGGCCTTTTCAAGACCCTTTATGAGATGTGTATGGAGAGATAATTCTTTGAATTGCATATTTACCTTATGTTAATAAACCGTATGATATTACAAAGAATAGCATTTTTTTCAAATAAGGTAAAGGAGAGAAGCAAGTGAAGATCATTTAAGTTATACAATTCAAAGCCTACAGCTTAGCCAGGTGTTGTTATTTTAGTTTTAGATTTCTTTAAATGTATAAAGCCGTTCCCACTGCATTGTTTCGTTTGCCTTAACATCAACTGAAATAAAAATTTCAGGGCTAACGACATGAGCATTCCCCCATACATTGCAATACGGAGATGTAAACTGCACCTCTTCTGACATTGCAGTTTTTGTCTTTTTATTTTCTAACTGCCATTTTTTGATAGAGCCAAGATCTCCTATGAAAAAATCTTCCTTAGGTGTGCTTTGCCAGCTCATTGCATTTGTATCAAATATAAGACAATCATTTGGATTTGCAAGCTCTTTAAACGTATTTTTATGCAGAGGAATATCAAAGCTGAGTGTATAATTCGTATCGAGGTTTAAATCATTGAAACCTACAAAATTATGACAATATTCTGTTGTAAGGATGGGCTTTGTTCCAGTATTTTTTAGCTTATAAGAAATACGTATTTGATTTTTATCCAGGCTGATACGTTTTTCATACTCGTAAGCATATCCCCTACATGGTTCAATGGAAGAAATAATGCGAAGCTCTCTATCGCTTTCTTGTATAATTTGTTTTGTATCTTTTTTCAATTTATATATATGAAAAAAATCATAGGGCTTTGTATTTTCTTTGAGCAATAAACCAACTCCGATTTTTGGAAAATATTCACCTACAGGGCAGTCATCGTAGCCTATAGGCATGTGAATGCCAAATTCTCCAGAAAGCCCTGTTCCCTCGGTTGCACGCTTGAGCGGATTTTTTGTTTCTGTTGTCAAAAAAGTATGCCTATTATGCATAGTAACTTGCACAATCTGTCCTGCATGATCAAAGCGCGTGTGTTCATATAAAGATGCCCTAGCATCTATGTCTGCTTTTAAAATATCATTATGTAAACTAATCATAGTGTACTCAGTCTATAGCCGAAAATAAAGAAAGTCAACAATAAAAATAAAAATAGACTTGTTTTAAATTTAATTTTGGCAAATTTCTGATACAAACTAAGCGATATCTGTATTTGACAGCTATACCTGTTGCAGATAAGTATAATACATGATATTTTCTATCAATAAGCGATTTATAATAATGGGAGTCCTTATGATAGATGTAAACGGAAATGTAAAAGGGTCTTCAGTAAAGATGAATGAAGATATATTGTTTTGTGAAAAGTTGACTGACTTGGCAAAACATAATCGCTCTGAATTTCTCCATGATTTTAAACAAGCATTTTTTGAAATATATGGGAAAACAAATACCGAAGTCGTTTTTTTTGCATCACCTGCACGGGTAAATATAATTGGTGAACACATTGATTATAATGGCGGATTAGTCTTTCCTGCTGCGATTGATACCTATTTATATCTTGCAATTCGAAAGAGAAATGATAGCGCTATTTTATATAACGATATCCGTTTCCCTGGCGAAAAAAAGTTTTCAATTACCGATTCCTTTGCATATAAAAAAGAAGACGAGTATGCGAACTATCTCAACGGTATTTTAAAAATCATGAAAGATGCAGACTACGTTTTTGATTCTGGTTTTGAAATTTTACTGTTTAGTACAATTCCCGCTGGCGGTGGTATTTCTTCTTCTTCTGCATTAGAAGTTGGTTTTGCCTACGCTATCTCCGAAACATTTCACTTTGATATAGATAGAATCACCATTGCAAAAATGGGTCAGCAATCTGAACATGATTTTATGAATGTAAAATGTGGTATTATGGATCAGTTTATAATTGCAGTTGGAAAAAAAGACCATGCAATTGTGCTGGATACACAGAGCCTCGAATACCGTTTTGTTCCTTTACAATTAAAAGATTACCGCATTGTTGTAATGAATAGCAATAAAAAACGACAACTCGCAGATTCAAAATATAACGAAAGAAGAAGCGAATGTGAAAAAGGGCTTGCTATTTTGCAAAAAAACATTGCAGAGAAAGCTGTGCTTGATAGAAAAATAGAAGCGCTTTGCGAGCTAGAAGTATTTGAGTTTGAAAAAATAAAAACTATTTGGGAAGATAGCCTTATCCAAAATCGTGTAAAACATTGTGTCTATGAAAACGATCGTGTAAAAAAAGCCGTTACCGCTTTAGAGAACAATGATCTTAGTGAATTAGGGCAGCTTTTATGCCAATCCCACGAATCGCTTCGTGATAATTATGAGGTAACAGGCATTGAGCTTGATAGCTTGTATGAAGAAGCGATTAAAAACGAGGGCTGCCTCGGCGCTCGTATGACAGGCGCTGGTTTTGGAGGCTGTGCAATTGCTCTCGTTCATACTGACTTTATCGACAGATTTATTTCAAATGTAGGCGAAGCCTATACACTAAAAACCGGTCTCTGTGCAACATTTTTTGCTTGTATGGCTGGAGATGGTGTTTCAAAGCTGATATACCTCTAAATACCACTGTTTACGATGAACTTCTTATTGGTTTGACAATTTGCGGTGGCGTACGATAGCGTTTTTAACTCTTTTTGATTGTTTTTTGAAACTAGTTGACATTATCTTTAAATTATATAATTATGAAAATTATAAAATACGCATAAATATATATCGACTATAAGTTGAAGTCTATTTCCAAGGAATAATAATGTCTGACTATTTTGAAAGTTCATTCTTAAAAAAATTATCGCTCGTTGTACAAAACAATGATCCGATTGAGCAAGACCTCTACCAAAAGTACGATGTCCGTCGTGGCTTACGCTATCTCGATGGGCGTGGTGTCTTAGTTGGACTCACCCGTGTCGGCGATGTTGTTGGCTATGAAATCATTGATGGTCAAAAAGTTGCGGTCCCTGGAAAACTCATCTATCGTGGCTATGATGTAGAAGACATCATTAAGGACACTGAATCTCAGGACCAATTTGGTTATGAGCAAACGGTTTACTTGCTTTTATTTGGGGAATTGCCGACACAGGGTGAACTTGACGAGTTTTGCTCTTTTCTCGGGAGCAAGCGATTTTTACCAGAAAATTTTACAGAAGATATGATTATGAAGGCGCCAAGTCCAGATATTATGAACAAGCTTGCACGTGGTGTGCTTGCAAGCTATTCCTATGACCCAAATCCAGAAGATGTAAGCATAGCAAATAATTTACGCCAATGTATTGAGCTCATTGCGCGAAGTGTTACTCTTGCTGCCTATGCCTACGAGGCTAAACGCCATTATTATGATGGCAAAAGCATGTACATACATAATCCTAAGCCTGAGCTTTCTACCGCAGAAAACTTACTTCGCCTTATTCGTCGCGATAAAAAATATACCAAGCTTGAAGCAGAGATTTTAGACCTTGCGCTTATCCTACACGCTGAGCACGGGGGCGGTAATAACTCATCTTTTGCGGTTCACGTTGTTTCTTCTGCTGATACAGATACCTATTCTGCTATTGCTGCTGCGATTGGCTCCCTCAAAGGACGACGCCATGGTGGTGCAAACAAGCAAGTTATGGATATGATGGACGACATCAAAAAAAATGTAAAGCATTGGGACAGTGAAACTGAAGTAAAAGAGTATTTACGAAAAATTATACGTAAAGAAGCCTTCGATAAATCAGGGCTTATTTACGGGCAAGGGCATGCGGTTTACACAATTTCGGACCCTCGTACCATTCTGCTTCGCGACAAGGCAGCGCTTTTAGCAAAAGAAAAAAAGATGACAGAAGAGTTTTTCTTGTATACCCTCATCGAAAAACTTGCACCCATCGTTTTTGCAGAAGAGAAGGGAGATAGCAAACAAATTTGTACCAATGTAGATTTTTATTCTGGCTTTGTCTACACAATGCTCGGTATTCCTCGTGAATTGTATACGCCGCTCTTTGCTGTTTCTCGTATGGCTGGATGGGCAGCGCATCGCATAGAAGAAATTGCCGCCGGTGGCAGAATTTATCGTCCGGCATACAAGAGTATTTTAGAACAACGCGAATTCATCCCTATTCAGAAACGATAAAAAAAAGAACTAGAAAGCTTGCTTTAAGCGTGGTATACTAAGCTAAGATTAAAGGACTGTGTAGGTAGACCATGTTAAAAAAAATAATAAAATTGTTAAAATCGCTCAATACAAACAGAAACCCTGGAGAAATAGCACATGCTGTTTCAATTGGTTTTATTTTGGGGCTTGTTCCTAAAGGAAATCTTTTGTGGATTTTTCTTTTTATATTATTTCTTTTTGTTAGAATAAATAAGGGAGCCTTGTTTTTTATAACGCTTTTAGCCTCAGCTATTGCACCAAGTTTGGACGGACTTTTTGACAGCCTTGGCTATTGGGTTTTAGTGCATCCGAGTCTTTCTCCCAGCTTTTCTCTTCTCCTCGACATTCCTTTTATTGCTTTTACAAGTTTTAACGATACCCTTGTTATGGGAGGCCTTTGTTTTGGACTTCTTTCTTATATACCGCTTTATTTTCTTGCAAGACTTTTTATTCGTGTATGGAGAAACTCTCTTTTGCCGAAACTTGTTACTATACCATTGTTTAAAAAACTTGGGAATCTTTTTAAGATAAAATCTGCTGTGGATATCTTGCGGTAAAAGGGGTGAGCAATGAATGATGAGAAAAAACAAAAAAAGCCAAAAAAAATAAAACAAGCCAAAACCTTTTCTATAAAAAAAATACCCTCATTTTATAAGAAAAAAAAGAACCTAAAAAAAATAGAAAAAAAGATATTTAAAGGGCTTCATATCGCAAACGATGAAAGCTTTGTGCGCTCTTTGTATATGCAAAAAGATGGGCAGTATTTTCTTATAGAAGATAAAACTTTTACCAAAAAAGATATTGCACGTCTAAAAAAAATTGCAAAGGATATAAAAAGTCAAAAAGCCTTTCGCATAAATCTTTTGCCGCTTGCTATTTCCCTCGCATGTATTTTTGCCCTTGTTTTAAGTGTCATTACATTTAAAGATCTTGTATTAAAAATAGCAGTGCAAAAAATAGGTGAATCGATCTTTCAGGCAAAATGTGATATAGATTATGCAAAAATAGAACTACTCAATGCACATATTCGACTTGATGGAATTCAACAAGCTGATAAAAATGCTCCAATGAAAAATCTCTTTGAAATTGATCGCATTGACATAGATTTTGACCTCCTGCAATTACTCAAAAAAAAGTTTGTCAGTGAAAATATTGAAGTTAGAAACATAGCCTTTGGGACAGATCGAAAATCAAGTGGTTTTATCCCACAAAAAGAGAAAAAGCAAAAAGAAAAAAAAGAAGGCGATGGCTTTGATTTCAATGCACTTTTATCCCTTCCCATTATACAGGATGAAAAAAACGATATTATTGAAAGTCTCTCATCTTTTAATCCGGAAACTATTCTTTCGAACTTAAATGATTCGCTTCGGTCTCCCGATTTAGCAAAAACAGTCATTGATGATGTAGGGTTTTTGTACACGAAGTATGAAAAACTTCCAAATGAATTTGATATAGCAACTAAGGATGTACAAGAAAAAATAAAAGAAATACAAGCAATAGACATAGAAGAATTAAAAAAGAATCCGACAAAAATCCCTGAAGCCATTTCCCTTGTCCAATCAAGCCTTGATTTGACAAAGGAAATAAAAACAAAGATTGATAAAACAAGTTCTGAATTGCAAGGTGATGTTAAAAAGGTTTCAGCCTATAGCAAAGAAATTCAAACAGCTTTTAATGCTGATCTTACTTTTGTAAGCAAAGAAATAAACAAGCTTACATCTTTTAGATTGGGTGATGCAAAAACAATTATAGCTGATGAGCTTGAAAAAATAGCTATTCGAAGCTTAGGCAAATATTATCCCTATGCGGTTCTTGGATTAGAGAAGGTAAAAGAATTTAGCACAAAGCCAAAAAAAGAAGTAAAGCCCAAAAAAGAAAAAAAACGCATTATAAGAACAGGTAGAATTATCACCTATAAAAAAGATACAAAGCCAAGTATTTTACTGCAAAACATTCATCTTTCTAGCCTTGTTTCTGATTGGGATATCTCTGCAGAAATTAAAGATATATCAAATGATATGGATTTATGGGGACGTCCTACGAGTGCGGAATTTATTTTTGACACCTCTTCTATTAAAAATTTTGGAAGTCTCGTTTTTGATTTACGTGAAAGTCGAGAAAATCTCATTGTTGTAAATTACGATGGAGCTGGTTACCCAATGGATTTGTCAAAAATCAGTCAATCATTGATAGAAGGCGCGGAGTCGCAAAAGCTTTCTATCCCAGGGCTTCCTCTTATTTCCGGTACGTCGAAAATTCAAAGCAAACTTGTAGCTGATGATTTTAATGTATTTGCTATTGAAGGTTCTTTACTTTTGGACCCATGTTCTGTACGAAGCGCTTCTTTTGAACCAGACTTTGTCTACAATTTGTATGCACGGGCGCTTCAAAAACTGAATAGTCTCGATGCAAGCTTCAAAATACAAAATACAAAAGATGCGGGTTTTGATCTAAAAATTTCTTCAGATATCGATGCACAATTTATAGAGATTTTTTCTGAGCTTATGAATGAAGAAATTACTTCTATACAGCAAGCGGCGACAAAAGAAGTCGAAGCTTTTTTACGAGAATCTTTGGCTCCTGTATACGATGCCATAGGGGAGTTTAATTCTATTGATGAATTGATAGAAAACCAAAAAAAGAAGTTAGAAGGCTATCAAAAAGAAGCTGAGAAAAAAATCTCTGAGCTTAAACAAATTGCAAGCAATAGGCTTGAAGAAGAAAAACAAAAAGCGCTTGAACAAGTGCAAGAGCAGGGAAAAGAAGTTGTCGAAGATGCCGTAAAGAATGTTTTAAAAGGCTTTTTCTAAAGATAAATACGTTCATTTTACGTCCATGTAAAATGAACTATACAGTTTTGGTGTAGGAATATATGGGGAGAACCAAAACTGTCGGCTTATTGAGCTGCGGCGTCCTGTCGCACAATTATCGGGCAAAACCTACGTTCATTTTACGTCCATGTAAAATGAACTATACAGTTTTGGTGTAGGAATATATGGGGAGAACCAAAACTGTCAGCTTATTGAGGTGCGACGTCCTGTCGCACAGTTACCGGCTTGAATTTCTGGTTTGTTTACAAACATAAGTCGGGCAACCCGGATTCGAACCGGGGACCCCAAGTCCCCCAGACTTGTACGCTAACCAACTGCGCTATTGCCCGAAATACGTAGTGGATACGTATAGCAGCCATACTAGCAAAATAGAGCTGTCTTGTCAATTGTTGATGCTTTTTATAGCTTATCGATTAGATCCATATAAAATATAAGTTTGTTGTAAATTTTTTCCCTCTATAATAATTTATTAAATAAAAAAACACAAAAATGTAAGAAATCTATGAAAATTTTCTTGACAGCTAGTATTTATGTGCTATAATCAAGAAAAGCTTTTCTTGAGGTGTTAATTATGAATATAAAAGATATTGCAAAAATGGCAGGGGTCTCTATTTCTACTGTTTCGCGGGTTATAAATGGAACAGCCTATGTTTCGCCAGAAACAAAGGAACGGGTAGAAGAGATATTAAAAGATACAGGGTACCGTCCCAATTCGCTTGCAAAAGAGTTACAACAAAATAAAACAAATACCATTGGCGTTATCTTGCCACGTATTGACTTAGGAACCTTTGCCAATATGTTTTCGGGTGTAATGGAAGTTTTAACTGCTAACAATTATAACATTCTTTTGTCAAATACTGGTGGTTTAGCTTCTGAAGATATTCGCTATTTAAATTTATTAAATGAAAAAAGAGTGGATGGAATTTTATTTTTTGCAACGGGATTTATCAAAGAACACCAGGAAGTTATATCAAAATTACGGATGCCTGTTGCAATCGTTGGCCAATCAGGAAAATTTGTAAATCGACAAGCTATTTTCCTTGATAGCTTTGCTGCTGCAAAGGCAATGGTAAACTATCTTATTTCTCTTGGGCACACTCGTATTGGTTGTATCGCAGTAGATGATTATGATGAAAATATTGGTTTACAGAGAAAGCAGGGGTATATTGCAGCCCTTAAAGAGCATAATATTCCTATTGATTACGATCTTATAGTGATAGATGATTTTGAATACGACTCAGGGAAAAGAGGGGCAGAAGCTTTATTGTCCAATAAAGCAAAGATACCAACTGCTATTTTTTGTATTACTGATAGATTGGCGGTTTCCGCGAGTGCCGCAGTTTTGCAAGCAGGATATAAAATTCCGGATGATATTTCTATAGCCTGTATTGATGATCCGCCGCTTCTTTCTTTTACCTACCCTCCATTAACAACAATGAGTTTTGATTACTTAGAAATGGGAAGGAGAGCATCAAAAATGCTCATAGATGGTATAGATAGTGGGGTTGAAGAAAAAGAACAGGTTGCAATGCCATATACTCTCGAAGTTCGGCAAAGTACAGGAGGTATATATTTACACTAATTGATGTGTTTTGGAAAAAGATAATAAAATCAATAAGGATGAAAAAAATGGAATTAAATAATTTTATCGATCATACAATATTAAAAGCTACTGCGACAAAGGAAGATATTTTACAACTATGTGAAGAGGCAAAGAAACACCAGTTTTTTTCTGTTTGTGTAAATTCGTCTTGGGTTTCATTAGCGAAAGAAGTCTTAAGCGGATCTGATGTGAAGATCTGTGCTGTCGTTGGCTTTCCACTCGGTGCTATGTCTACAGAGGCCAAAATTTTTGAAGCAGAAAGAGCTATTCTTGCAGGTGCTGATGAAATAGACATGGTCATAAATATCGGTTATTTATTGTCTGGTATGAGTGAAGCAGTAAAAGAAGAAATTGCTGCCATTAAAAAAACAATTGGCAATAAAATTTTAAAAGTAATAATAGAGACTTGCTATTTAACAGACGATGAAAAAAAACTGGCATCTGAGCTTGCTGTTTTAGCACGAGCTGATTTTGTAAAAACTTCCACAGGTTTCGGAACTGGTGGTGCAAGTTTAGAAGATACCGCTCTCATGCTAGAAACGGTAAAAGATAAAGCCTATGTAAAGGCTTCTGGGGGAGTGAGAGATCGCGAAACAGCTGAGGCATATATTAAACAAGGTGTAATGAGATTGGGAACGAGCAATGGAATTGCAATAATCGAAGCTGAATAAAATTTGGAGGAGCTATGTATTTACCACAAGAAACAATTCGAAAAAAACGAGATAAAGAAGTATTGACTCAAGATGAGATACAATCTTTTATTCGCGGTGTAACTGACAACTCTATTTCAGAAGCACAAATTTCGGCTTTAACTATGGCAATTTTTTTAAATGGTTTGAGCAAAGAAGAGTGTGTTCATTTAACACTTGCTATGCGCGACTCTGGTGATATTATGCAATGGAAGCATTTAGACTTACCTGGTCCAATTATAGATAAGCACTCTACTGGGGGAGTAGGGGACACTGTTTCTCTGATGCTCGGTCCCCTCTTTGCTGCCTGTGGTGGTTTTAATCCCATGATTTCAGGCAGAGGTCTCGGGCATACCGGTGGAACACTCGATAAACTTGCATCTATTCCTGGTTATAATCCCTTTCCTACAAATGAACAATTGACGGAAGCTGTAAAAATTGCAGGAACAGCAATTATAGGGCAAACAGGAAATCTCGCTCCAGCTGACAAACGTATTTATGCGGCGCGAGATGTAACCGCAACGGTTGAGTCCATTCCACTTATTACCGCATCCATCCTCTCAAAAAAACTCGCTGGTGGTCTTGATTATCTTGTCATGGACGTAAAAACCGGTTCTGGCGCCTTTATGCCGACACCTGCACTATCTGAAGAACTCGCACGTTCCATCGTTTCGGTCGGTTCGGGAGCTGGTTTAGGGCTTTCTGCTCTTTTAACCGATATGAATCAGTCGCTTGCGCCCGCGGCAGGAAATGCGGTTGAAGTACAATGTGCCATCGATTACCTTACAGGGAAGGCAAAGCCATCTCGCCTCCACGAGGTTACTATCGAGCTTTGTGCAGAAGGCTTACTTGCTTCAGGGCTTGCAAAGGATTTAGATGATGCTCGAAAAAAACTCAATGCAAGCCTTGACTCAGGTCTTGCAGCAGAAAAATTTGCTAAAATGGTGCATATCCTCGGTGGCCCAAGCGATATTTTGGAAAATCCTAAAAAATATTTGGCACAGGCGCCTGTGAAAATTCCTGTAAAAGCAGAAAAAAATGGCTATATCTCTCGATTTGATACGCGAGATATTGGTCTTGCTGTTGTTGCACTGGGTGGTGGACGCTTACGAAGCGATCAAGTTATAGATCCAGCAGTTGGTTTAACAGATATAGTTGAGCTTGGGCAAGAAGTTGTTCAAGGCGAAGATTTAATGATGATTCATGCGCAAAGTGAAAAAGATGCAGAAATTGCTCTCAAAATGATACAAAAGGCCTGTTATATACACGACGAAAAACCTAGGGCTTTACCGCTTATACCAAAGCGTATTAGCGTTCAAGACCTATAGAAGTGTTTTTTTACTTGGCAACTTTGGAAACAAATAAAAGGAATGGTGGTAAAATGAAAGATAGAGATACTGCTGACTTAGAAAAATTGATAAAAGAAGCTATAGAGGCACGAAAAAAAGCCTATGTACCGTACTCTAAGTTTCTCGTTGGTGCAGCTTTGGAAACAAAGGACGGAAAAATCTACCATGGATGCAATATAGAAAATGCATCCTACAGTTTAACGAACTGCGCAGAACGAACTGCTTTTTTTGCTGCAATTGCTGACGGCTATACCCGAGGTGATTTTAAACGTCTTGCTGTCGTGGGTCAAACAGAGGGTCCCATATCTCCTTGCGGTGCATGTCGACAGGTTATAGATGAATTGGGCGGTCCTGATTTAGAAATAATTCTAACAAACCTAGATGGTGTAGTAGAAGTAACAGAGATAAAAAAAATATTGCCAGGAGCTTTTTCAGCTCAGGATTTGTAAAAAACAGGCAGCCTTTTACTGGCTTTCTATAAAAAAACTAAATTTTTACAATACATAGAGTATATTTGTAGAGGAGAACTTTTTATTATGGAGCTAAATCAAATTTTTGATTTAATAGGATATATAGCATCTTTTATTATTCTTGTGTCTTTGACAATGAAGTCAATTTTAAAGCTGAGATGGATAAATGCATTTGGTTCATTCCTCTTTGTAATATTTGCTTTTTTTATAGGTTCTACACCAACAATGGTGATGAATATTGGTATTATTGTAATTGATTTATATTTTGTGTATAAATTGACAAAAAATAAAGCTGACTATCATTTGATTGAAGCTGAGAAAGAGAGTGCGTATTTATCTTTTTTTTACAAAAATCATCAAGAGGAAATAGAAACTATTTTTGGTAGCGAAGCTTTGTCTCTTGCTGATTCCTGCTCATATTTTGTCTGCAATGGAGAGGTTGCAGGACTTTTTGCATGGAAAGATGTTAACCAAACAGAATGCCATATTTTAATTGATTTTGTAACAACTCGATTTAGAGATACAAAAATCGGTCAGTTTTTTTTCAATAAGCAGCTTGCTTTATTTAAAGAAAAAGGATATGTAAAACTTCTTACAAAATCTACGGGAAAGGCCCATAAAAAATACTTAGCTGCGATTGACTTTACAGAAATCGAACCTGGGGTTTTTGAAAAAGATTTATAGTAAGGCTTTCTATTTCTTGTCTAGGTTATGTGCCTAGGCAGAAATTGAAGTTGAGTTTTGTATCTTTGATTTTGTAAGATAGCCTGTTCGCAAACAACTTTCAAATAAATCTCTTGAAAGAAAATCAGTACTTATATCTTCAAAACCATCTCGATCTCGAATTATTTTAACGATATAGCCTTCATTAATTTCTTCCATAATTCTAATACAATCTTGTGAATTACCGTGTCCTTTTAATACATAGGTTTCCATACTGAACCTCCCATCAAATAGTCTTATAGCTGGCTTTAAATTTTTTTTCTTTTCCCAAAGGACTATAAAACGTAAAATGTTTTAGTAGTCATGTATTTTTAGTATCGGATTTTTATAGAATATGCTTAGACTTTTTATTTTTTTTGTTTTATACTTTCTCTATGAGATATTGCGATGCACATATTCACCTAGCACAGTTGTCCGCGCTTCCTGACATGGATAAAATTCTTTTTTGCTCTGCCAGTCATAGCCTAGGGGAATGGGAAAAAAATGCTGCATTGCAAAAAAAACATCCAAATCATATTTTTACAAGTTTTGGACTTCATCCACAAAATCCCGATGAAAAACTGCTTCCTTTTCTAGAAAATCTCTTAGGTTCTCCTCAGCCACCAGATATTATCGGGGAGATTGGTTTTGATTTATTTAATGAAAAATATAAGGCAAGTGAAAAAAAACAAGATGCAGTTTGGCAAGTTTGTTTAGATCTTGCAATATTCTATAAAAAACCTATTTTAGTGCATACGAGAAAAGCAATGCACAAAATATTTAATTCTATTCCGGCTCTTAAAAAAATTCCTGCAGTTATTTTTCATTCCTATCCAGGTTCTTTTATAGAAGCCGAGTCGCTTTTAAAAAAAGGTGTACATGCTTTTTTTTCTTTTGGAAAACCACTATTAAATGGCCATAAAAATGCGCTTTCTTCTGCTGCAAAATTGGGCTTAGATTGTATTCTTTTAGAAACGGATGCACCTTATCAAACTCTGAAGGGTGAAAAAGAAACAAGACCAGAAGATATACGACGCGTGTATGAAAAACTTGCAAGTCTTCGTGATATACCGATTAGAGTTTTAGCAAGGCAGATTGAAAAAAACTTTAAGATTGCTTTAGAAATTGCGTAATTTCAGCGCAGGTTTTTGTATATAGAGCATCGAGGTGGATAATTTCTGTTTCAAGCCTTTCTATGTCTTCTGCAAAAAGCAGCTTTTCAAAATCTCGCAGGCTATTGTATAAGTATTCTGCACCAATTGTGCCGGATACACCCTTTAGTTTATGTATTATTCGTTTTAATTGTGCAAAGTTTTTTTGAGAAAGATTTTCTTGTAAGCGTTTTTTTGAAAACTCATTGAGGCAATCAAAATCGCTGAGTAGCTCCTTGTACAAATCAAGGTCATCGCCAAAACGGCTTAAAGCTTCTTCTGTGTGTAATAGTTTACGGTTTGTTTTCATAAAATTATATACTCTTTTTTCTATCGTTATATGTAGTAAATAATAAAAGTATAACTTATTTTGCCCAATTGTAGATTATTTTCAATAAATTATCTATACTAGTTGTATGAAAAAACATATTTTACCATTGCAAGTGCTTGTTATAGCTTTGTCATTTTGTTTTACCTTACTGAATCTTTCGTTTTATGCAGATATTTCTGCTTTTGCCTTTCTACCAAGCCTTATTTTTTCTTTATTGCTTGCGTATTTAGGGCTCGTTTTGTTTTCACAAAGAAAAAGCCTTCCTCTCTCAGTTATTAGAAAGCTCTACGAGTATACTCCCTTTGTGCTTTTATTAACCTTTATTCTTCGTCGTGCAGGAAATAATGATACTTCGTATGCACTTGACCTTATTGCGGTGCTTGTATGGGTAGCAGTAACTATTTTTTCAAATGTTTTTATGTATCTGAGCAATCCAAAGCGTTTTTATATCAATAATCCAGATTTTACCGAGCCTGAAATAAAGCTCAATAAAAAGGGTAAAAAGAAAATTTCTGTAATAGGCGAAGCAATTAGTTGGATAGACGCTTTTGTACAGGCTGCTCTCATTGTAACATTGGTAAATATCTTTGTATTTCAACTCTACGAAATACCCTCTGAATCCATGGTCCCAGAATTTCTCGTTGGCGACAGAGTTGTTGTGTTCAAAACAGCCTCTGGTCCTGTCTTTCCTTTATCTGATGTAGGTTTACCAGATTTGCGTAATTATAAACGCGGCGATATTGTTGTCTTTCGTAACCCACATTATGATAATTCACGAAAAGCTGAACTTCAGAGTTTTTTATCGCAGTTAGTATTTATGTTTAGTTTTACAACGGTGAATCTAAACGTCGATGAAAACGGCGAATTAAAGGCTGACCCACTCGTAAAACGCGTTTGTGGCTTGCCAGGGGAACAAATCTATCTTCTTGATGGAAACCTATATGCGCGTACAAAGAGCGAGAATGCTTTTAGAGTGGTAGAAGACGATAGCCATTGGGCAGCGTGGAACTTACATGAGCTACCAAGTGATATAAAACCAAAAATTCAGAGAATGCCGCTTACAAACGAAGTGTATAAAACGCTTTTGAATATAGAGGCAGAGCGACGCTCTTATGATTTAGAGGATGCAGCCCGACAGGCTGAAGATTTTTCTAAACGCTTTCTCGCCTTAAAAGAACAAATAACAGGGAAGAAAACAAACTTAGATGCATCTTTTACACATTTTCTAACAAGTCCTGAAATGCATGAGTATTTTTTGTTTACACAATATGCAAGTATAACCAAAAAACTTTTGACAAAAGACGAGGGAGGGGCTTGGTTTCATGCTTTTTTAACTTCATGGACAGATGTTGATCTCAGTCGTCTCGATGGCTATGAGGAAGCGATGTTCAAGCTTAACATTATGGCAAAGCTTATTTTTGCAGACTTAATTATTCGCAGTACTGAGCTCATTGTCCATGATTCAAGTTTAGGAATTGCTTCCTATGACGATGTTTTTATTGGCTTGTTGCAAAAAGCTGAACAATTACATACGTATATGATTCTCAACGATTCGCGAAATATGCCTGTTTTTCCCCCAACCATAGGCGATAAGGCTAATTTTCTTTCCAATGATGCCTATTTTTTAATGGGAGATAATCGTTTTAACTCTCTTGACATGCGCCATTCCTATGAGACCTATGCAAAGCCTTTAACAGAGCATGACCCTTTTTCTATGTATTATTATTCCAATATGGAGCAAAGAGAGGTTTCCAAAAAACGAATTTTAGGAACAACAAGCTTCCGTTTTTGGCCACTTTCTCGTGTTGGAATTCCCGGAAATCATTTTAAGTAAGTTTTTTTAGAGCGTTTTTTTTTATTCTTGTTGTTGTTTTTCTCCTTCTTAAAAAACTTGACAAGGGCTATGTATCAAGCTACACTTTGACTATGGGCAAAGAAAAGAAGAAGCAAATAGTTGAAAAAAAAGAGACTCATTTGGAAGAAGAAAAAATAGTAGAAGATGATGTAGAAATAATTGATCTAGAGGAAATTGATGCGGAGGAAGCAGAAGAAGTTTTTGTAATTGTAAAAAATGCTCATACATTATATGCCTTTCAAAGTGAAAGTGTAAAGGAAATTCTTTATAATCCCAGGATTGACCCTTTGCCATTTATGCCGCCATATATTACAGGACTTATTAACAGATATGGGGAGCCCTTAGTTCTTTTCAATTCACATATTTTATTTGAAAGTGAAAATACAGTAAAAAATATTGTTATAGTTATAGATAGTGAAGAGCAATTTGGTATACAGGTTTCTGAGGTAGTAACTTTTTCTTCAGTGAAAATATCAGAGCTAAGATATGACTCAATGTTTATATCTCCTTTTTTTTCTTTTTCAATTCCTTTTAATGGGTATGAAGTCAGTGTGATTAACCCGTTTTCTTTTTTAGAGCTTCTCGATAAAGAGATAAAAAATGTATAAGGTAGGCAGATATTGACACGTGTGTTGCTTGTAGATGATTCTGCTATTATTCGAAATATGCTCTTAAAAAGTTTTCCGAAAAACTCCCTTATATCGGTTGTAGGTGAGGCAGTAAATGGCTTAAAAGCAGTTGAGCTAGCGAAACAATTGAAACCAGATGTTATTATCATGGATGTATCTATGCCTTTGATGGACGGAATTGAAGCAACAAAACATATTATGGAAAAAGCGCCTTGTGCAATTGTTATTTTTACCTCTGAAGATTCATTTGATCTTGCTTACAAGGCTTTAGAGTTTGGGGCTGTCGAAATTATTCAAAAACCAGATTTATCTATTCTAACCTCATCTTTTTATAGGGAGTTTTTTGATAAAATACATGCCATAGCAGAGGCAAACACAGGTCTTTATAATAAGTTTTTCATTCAAACACAAGAAAAATGCTTTGATTCTTCTATTCAAGGGGAGGCTCGGAGTATTGGCTGTGAAAAACTCGTATACGAGATTGTAGGTATTGCTTCTTCAACGGGCGGTCCTCTCGCAATTCAAAAATTACTGCAAGGGATCGGACCAAACTTTCCTTTGCCTATTCTCATTGTGCAACATATCGAAACAAACTTCGATACCCATTTTGTTTCTTGGTTGTCGCAAACAAGTCCGCTTCCTGTGCATCTTGCGCAGCATAATCAAAAAATAGAAAAGGGGCATGTCTACGTCGCTCCGGCAAATTATCACATGGTGGTTGTAGGCTCTGATTTTAATAAAGATTTTTTTATATCACTCAATAAAGAGGCTGAAAAACATTTTTTACGCCCAGCCGCAGACCCACTTTTTTTTAGTCTTGCAAAGCTATTTGGCAATCGTTGTATATCTATCGTTTTAACTGGTATGGGTTCCGATGGCGCTGAAGGTTCTCTGCAACTAAAAGAGAAAGGCGCGTATACGATTGCAGAGTCGAAGGAGAGCAGCGTTGTTTTTGGCATGCCTAAAGCAGCTATTGACAAAGGGGCTATTAAAAATGTTTTGCCTTTAGAAAGCATTCCTAAAACGCTCCTTTCATTGGTAAATGAATTAACGACCGCACAAATTGATTCAATTCTTCAACTCATTTATGCTCATTGTGGGATGAGTCTTACCTGTGCTTATATAGAATATTTGAAGCGCTACTTGAATAAAAGATTAGAACTAAGATCTTTTTCATTTGAGCTTTTGTATGCAGATCTGATGAAAAAAAAAGAAGAGTTTGAATTACTTATCAATAGTATCACTATCAATGAAACATATTTTTTTCGTGAAGAAAAACATTTTTTCTATCTTCGTGATATTTTTTTACCACAGAAAAAAAATGAAAGTATTGCAATTTGGTCGGCCGCTTGTTCTTCTGGCGAAGAAGCCTATTCCCTTTCGATTTTATGCAAAAGCCTAGGCATAGATGCAGAGGTGTATGCATCCGATATAAATACCTTTTCTTTAGAAGCGCTTCAAAAAGGAAACTATAGTCCTAGTTCTTTGCGGGAAGATGGAAGTGCTTTTCATACATTATTGGAACCCTATCTTACATACGGACAAAAAAATTTTTCTCTTTCAAAAGAAATTCTTGTTACTGTGCAAAGTTTTCCTTTTAATCTATTTCGTTTTGATGGCTGTAAAGATTGTCTTAGCGATAAAAAGTTTGATGTTATTTTTTTGCGAAACGTGTTTATATATTTTTCTGATGAAACAAAACAAGCATGTTTACGTTTTATGGAAGGGAAATTAAAACCTGAGGGTTTGCTTTTTGTTTCGACAAATGAAATAGCATCTATACAAATTGCAAAAGAATCGTCTTTAAAAAAATATAAAGAATCAAATGTTTTTTTCTTTCGTAAAGAAGGTGGTATTACATGTTCCTAAAAACTGATGAGTTTATCACTTCTTTTGTAAATGAATCGAAAGAATACATAAAAGAAACTTCGAAGTATATACGCTTGTTAAAGCATGAAGTTTCCGAGGAAACCTTTGCTTCTCTATTACATCAATTAGAAAACTTTAAAAATGCAGCATTATTCATGGGCTTTGATGTATTGTTTTCCTTAATCAAAGGATTTGAAACCCTTATATCGGCAGTAGTTCATACCCGAATAGATTTGAACGCAAAGACTTTACAATTGCTTTCTTATACCTGCGATATGTTTGTTTTAATTGTAAAAAATATTGATGAAGAAAAATCTGATGATATACCAGTTGATGATTTTTTAGATGTTTTTCACAAAGTACTCAACGGCTTATCTTTTTCCCTTGATAAAATTATTTCTTTACTGCAACCGAAATCAATTTTTGATCTTCCTGAACTCCTCCCTTCTGATATAAAAAAGAAAATACTCGATATTCAAACAATTGAAATGAGCACAGAGCGAATAGATGAGATTATCAAAGGATTTGAAAATATAGTCTTGCAACAAAATAGATTAAAGAAATATCTAGATGATATTACTGTGGAACTCGAAAATAAAAATTCTCCTTTTTTAAGAAAACTAAAAAAAGAGTTCGCTGATGATTTGGAACAGTTAGAAATATCTA
>Ga0255345_1001770_pt1 | contig 29750 bp, 34 predicted proteins | sample wastewater_treat_6_FD_192415 | JGI IMG/M metagenome (GOLD analysis project Ga0255345, IMG submission 192415) | Wastewater microbial communities from Lulu Island WWTP, Vancouver, Canada - plant20 | ecosystem: Engineered > WWTP > Wastewater > Unclassified | place: Canada: Vancouver, British...
TCATAATGGAAAAGCTGAATGTGGAAGAATCGGAGATTGTTCCTTCAGCAAACTTCATTGAAGACTTACGTGCCGATTCCCTGGATACAGTGGAACTTGTTATGGCATTTGAAGATGCCTTCCAGATAACTATTCCCCTGGAAGATCAAGACAAACTTCAGACGGTGGGGCAAGCAATTGATTATCTGAAGGAGAAATTGGCTTCTTAACCTCAACTGAAAATCAATCCTGATAGCCTAGGTTATCAGGATTGATTCCGTTTTTTATATCACAAAACTTAATAAGTTAAAAATTGGGTAAGGTATGTGTAGGGAGCAAGGTGTATTAATATTCTTTATAAGAGGTCTTAATAATGAAAAAAAGAGTAGTAATAACTGGTTTAGGGGCTTTAACCCCGGTGGGAAATAATATAGATGAAACCTGGAATAATTTAGTCCAGGGAGTCTCTGGAGTGGATTTAATTAAAAATTTTGATACTTCCGCTTTACCTGTCAAGATTGCAGCTCAGGTGAAAAACTTCAGACCTGAAGAGCACTTTGATCCAAAAGAAGTAAGGAAAATGGATACTTATACCCAGTATGCTTTAGTAGCTTCAAGGGAAGCAATTAAAGATGCAGGATTAATTCCTTTTACCGGCGATAGCTGGAGAATTGGTGTTATTACAGGTGTAGGTATCGGCGGTATTTATACTTTTGAAGAGGAATGTATTAAGAATTATGAATTTGGTCCTCGTAAAATCAGTCCCTTTTTCATTCCTAAGATAATATCCAATATTGCAGCTGCTCAGATTGCTATAGAGAATGGTTTTCAAGGAATTAATTTTAGCATTTCCAGTGCCTGTGCCAGTGCCAACCATGCTTTAGGGACTGCCTTTCGTACCATTCAATATGGAGATGCTGATATCATTATCAGTGGCGGCACTGAAGCTGCGGTTACTGCTTTTGCTGTTGGAGGATTCTGTGCTTTGCGTGCTCTTTCCACACGAAATGATGAGCCGGCCAAAGCTTCTCGTCCCTTTGATGCGGAACGCGATGGATTTGTAATGAGTGAAGGGGCAGGTTTTCTAGTATTGGAAGAATTGGAACATGCTAAAGCAAGAGGTGCCAAGATATATGCAGAAATAGTAGGTTATGCAGCCACAGACGATGCTTTCCATATCACAGCACCACTTGAAGATGGTTCAGGAAGTGCAGAAGCAATGAAAAGAGCCATAGCGGATGCAGGAATTAATCCTGAAGACATACAATATGTTAATGCTCATGGAACCTCAACTCCATTGAATGATAAAGGGGAGACACTTTCACTGAAAAAATGCTTTGGAGATTATGCCTATCAACTGAAGATAAGTTCAACTAAATCTATGGTAGGACATATGCTTGGGGCAGCCGCTGCCGTTGAAGCAATTGCCTGTGTTAAATCTATAGAAACAGGGATTATTCATCCCACCATAAATCTTGAGCATCCTGATCCAGATTGCGATCTGGATTATGTTCCCAATAAAGCTCAAAATTGTGAGGTCAATATAGCTCTTTCAAATTCATTAGGATTTGGAGGACATAATTCAGCTCTTATTATAAAGAAATATAGCTAAGGTATCGGGGTGATTTTTCCACAGGAATGAAAGAGGTTCGTAAAGAGAAGGGTGTAAATAAGTTCTTTCAGCGCTTTATAGACTTTATCAATGGAAAACGTATTAAAGAACTATATCCTAAATGGGAAAAGAGCCTTAAACAATTACAAAAGAAGATAGATTACAATTTCCATGATATAAATCTTTTGAAAGCTGCTCTAACACATAAATCTTATTTTAATCGTAATTATTCTGAATCCCAGACTCCTTCTCCCTTTGAAAGAATGGAATTTTTAGGAGATGCTATCCTGGGTTTTGGAGTATCTCGTGAATTATTTAATAGGCATCCTGAGGAACAAGAAGGCAAGCTAAGCAAGCTTAAATCTAAAATTGTTTCAGAGACCTATCTCACCTTCAAAGCTGATGCTTTAGACCTTGGGAAATACTTGCTTCTTAGCCAGGAAGAACAACAATCTGGAGGAGCTAGAAAACCTTCCATCCTCAGTGATGCAATGGAAGCTCTTATCTGTGCTATCTACTTAGATAGCGGGATTTCTGCTGCTATGCGATTTATTAAAAACAATATTATGGATGATTATGAGAATGTGGTCACTCGTAATGAGTTGGTAAACTACAAAAGTATTCTCCAGGAATATATGCAATCTCGTAATCAAGCTCCACCTGTTTATATAACAGTTGCCGAAGAAGGACCAGAGCACAATAAAACCTTTATCGTAGAAGTTCGCAGGAAAAATGAAGTATTAGGTAAAGGGAAAGGCAGCACTAAAAAAGGAGCACAACAAGAAGCAGCACGAGATGCCTGTCAAAGACTGGGTATTTAAGGAACCTTTTTATGATTCATATTATTTATGGGGATATCACTAAATTCGAAGGTGATGCTATTGTAAATGCAGCAAATAGTTCATTGTTGGGAGGTGGCGGAGTTGATGGAGCAATCCATCGCACTGCTGGGCCAAAACTTCTGGAAGAATGTAGATCTCTTGGCGGTTGTAATCCAGGTGATGCTAAAATCACTAAAGGATATAATCTTAATGCCAGATATATTGTCCATACTGTAGGTCCAATCTGGAAAGGAGGAACCTCTAAAGAAGCAGAGACCTTAGCTTCTTGCTATCGTAGAAGTCTGGAATTAGCCAGACAATATGGTCTACAATCAATAGCCTTTCCTAATATTTCTACTGGGGCTTATGGTTTTCCTAAAGAACAGGCAGCCAGAATAGCCATTGATACAGTAAAAAAAGACCTTCAAGAAAATGGTGAACTGGAAGTTTATTTTTATTGCCTTGATCCGGAAAATTATCAGCTTTATTCAGAGTTGCTTGCTTAAAGTTATTTTATCCAGATTGCCAGAAATCAGTTCTTTTATATAAATTAAAGCCTGTACAGCGTTAATTTGCGCTTTTAGTATGGGAAGCTCAGGATTGATAAATTCAGGATAATAGAGTTCAGGGGCTAAGAGGGATGAAATTTTAGTGTTTAAATAAGCGTCTCTATCTTTATAATCAAGAAATCTACCATAAGCAAGGGTCATTATATTACCAACCATTATGCGGGCATATTTGTTTTTAATTCTCTGAGTAAAGGAATAATCATGGTAAGCTGGAAGCGGAATAGGTTGATACTTTTGTATATATTGTTGGAATAACTTTCTATGCATCCTTTGCGAAACGGGTATTCTTTGCCAGAACTCCATAAACTCATTATCCCACAGTGGGATTCTCCATTCGTAATTAAAGAATTCGTAAACCCGGACAGAATTAACAATAAATTTTGAATCCCATTGTCTCCACGCCCATTCATCATAGAATGAGGCAGCAATTTCGTTCAGCACGATATCGGGAATCGTTAAATAGTTTCTAATTCTATCGTTAAAAAGGTTATACAATTTATCAATAGGATATTCCCATAAACGGTAAAATTGTTTTAGTATAGTCTGAATAAGTTCTTTAGAACTCATTTTATCTCTATTTTCAAATATTGAGGGAAGGTATTGACCTTGAAGATCTCCTCCGGAATGACCTGGAACAAAGATAGCATCCGCAGGGATAAGATTTTTTTCCTGAAGAATTTTTACGGCAAGCCAATCCTGAATATGAAAACTGGAACTCAGATTTGTGCCAAAGCGGAAATATCGGAGCATTTCTTCACTATGAAAAGCTTCATACCACATTGGACGTGTGTTTTCTACCATAATCCAGGGATAATTAAGAAATTTAGCTACTTTTCGTGAAGTACTACAATCTCCATCATAAGGTTTTCCATAAGTGAAGCAGATAACATTTTTATAACCTGCTCTTTTTAACATATAGGCAATATTGCGAGAATCATAACCACCGCTTAAAGGAATAACCAAAGTACGATTTTGAGCGCTGTCAATTAAGCGTTGAATTATATGTTGGTGCATCTCATCCATTTTCTCTATTGGATTCTCTATGGGTTCAAAGAGGTGCTGGTAAATATAATAATCCCTCAGCTCCAACCTGGCTTCTGATTTGTGCCAGATAAGATACTGTCCTGCTTCCAGTTGTTTTATCTCAGGGTAGAGAGTATCATTATGACAGGTGTGTGTAGTAAGTAAAAACTCGGTAAATGTTAAAGAGTCAAATTCAGGGTTAATCAAGTGCTTCTTTAGTTCAAAAGCATCAGTACTAATGAATAATTCCTTTCCCTTTTGGCAAAAGAAAAGAGGGAGGGAGCGGATTCTATCCACTGCTGCAAAAATGTAATTATCACTGTTTACTACAACTCTGAAACAGCCATTCAATTCTTTCAGGATAGAAGAATAGATCTCAGGATTATATTCTTGAGGGAAAAAGTCTTTTGGTAAATCTTTATAAAGTTTATCTTGATACCAGAAATAGCCATTAAATAAATCAAGGTTCATTTAGAGCTCCAGAGAAGTTTTAAATCGGATAGAGAAATACTGAACAATTCGTATATGGAGAATTGTTCTTTTTTTATGAAGAACACTAAGTAAAATACTCCATAGATAAAGTATGAAATACAGGATGCGATTGCAGCACCGGTAATTCCTTTGATGGGAATTAACCATAGATTTAAAAAAATGTTAATTAGTAAAGAGCAGGAAGTAGTAATAAGATGAATCTGCGGTTTTCCCATACTGAAAAAATATTGCATTGAGACCTGAGCACAGCTAGAAAAGATAGTGCCCACTAAAAGAATCTGAGTGCTTACAATTGCTCCAGCAAAAGCTTTTCCATACAATAAGGGGATAAGAAAACTTAAAGCAATACCAACCACGGCTAATAAACTACAAATCCAGAAGGTTAGCTTATAAGTCTGAGACATAACCTGTCTGAATTTTTGTTTATCATCTGTATTATAAAGCTTTCCTAAGAGTGCAGTATTGATACTGGCAGGAAGCAAAAACATTAGTTCTGCCAGGGTTACTGCAATGGAATATACACCCAAATAACTGGTTCCCAGCATCTGTTTTATCATCAATTGGTCCACTCTCAAATGTAAATAATCGCAACCAGCGGCTAAAAATATTATCCCCCCATATGAATATTCTGCTTTAAGCAAAGGTAAATCCAACTCTGGTCTAAATCTTTCTCTGGTATGAGTACCTAAGAATATGGCATTGATTAACATTCCCAGGACAGATGTATAAAAATAGGTAAGAGGATTTAAGGTTCTGGTCATCCAGAGCAGGATAATAATAGCACTTTTGATAAAAAAAGCAATGATAATGAAGCGATTGCTTTCTCTTATTAGTTCATCCGCTATAAGCCATGAATGATAATGTGTGAAAAGTAAGGCTGAAAAAACATATATTATTCCGCCCAGAACATAGAGGTAGTTGTAATCACTTAGAAACCATCTATTACTTCGTAATACCAAGAGAATACAACTTATTGCAACTGAAAACAGAATTAATATAGTTACATTTACACTATATAGATGAGTAGGATTAACTTTTTTTCTTTTTTTAAAGTAGATAACCGCATTGTTTAAGCCAAAGTGTCCGAAATTACCCAGAATAGTGAAAATCAATAAGACATAAGCCACATATCCCATTCCCTGGGGTCCCAGGACTCGGGAAGCAATTATACTGGTGGCAGCACCTATAATAAGATGTAGAATCTGATTTACTAGATTACTGGCGATATTTGCTTTATAACCCTTTTTTGGAATCATCTATAATAATCTGTGGATGTTATAAAATTATTAAAAGATTTCTGTTTGAGGATTGGGAGGGATAATACCCAGATGTTGATAAGCTTTATAAGTTGCTTTTCTACCTTGAGGGGTTCGTTCCAGAAAACCTTGCTGAACCAGATAGGGTTCAAAAATCTCCTCAATTGTACCAGGATCTTCTCCTACTGCTGTAGCTAAAGTTTTAATACCTACAGGTCCACCTCTATAATATTCAATGATAGTAGAAAGTAATCTTTTATCCATCTCATCCAATCCTTCATTATCAACCTGTAGCATTTCCAGAGCTTGTAAGGCTATATCCATTGTGATAACTCCATTTCCCATAATCTGAGCAAAGTCTCTAACTCTTCTCAATAATCTATTGGCAATGCGTGGTGTTCCTCTACTGCGACGAGCAAGTTCAGCAATTCCTTCGTCTTCTGCTGGAATTTCTAATATATTAGCAGAGCGACGGATAATCTGATTAATTGAATCAAGGTCATAATAATCAAGACGAAGAATAATACCAAAACGATCTCTTAAGGGTGGAGTTAGCAAACCTGCACGAGTTGTTGCTCCAATAAGAGTGAAAGGTTCTATACTTATACGAAGTGTTCTTGCACTGGGTCCATTATCCAGGATAATTTCCATCTGGAAATCTTCCATAGCAGGATAGATATATTCTTCTATGATATGACTAAGACGATGAATCTCATCAATAAATAGCACCTCATGCCGTTGTAAATTAGTGAGAATTCCAGCTAAATCACTTGGTTTTTCCATCACCGGACCACTACTGACGGTGATATTAACTCCCAATTCATTAGCAATGATTCCTGCTAAAGTGGTCTTTCCTAAACCTGGAGGACCGTAGAGAAGAATGTGGTCTAAAGATTCTTTCCTCAATTTTGCAGCCTTTATGGAGATATCCAGTAGCTGCTTTATATGCGCTTGTCCGATAAATTCTTTTAGAGTGCGAGGACGAAGAGCACGGTCAAATTCTTTATCTTCAGGTCGCTCAAAAGGGGTGTTGATGCGTTCTAACATTATTTAGTTCCATCAATGACAGTGCTGTCAATCACTACAACTACTGTTATTATCTTTTGGAGTATCGGAGCTACTGTCAGTTTTAGGTATTATTTTCTCAGATTTTACTTCTTTAAAAGGAGGAATAATCTGAGGAGTGTCTAATAGCTTAATAGTGTTTGTTCCTTCAGGAATATAGACATCCCATTCTACTCTTTGCTCCGTTTCTTTGTGGGTGAGTTCCAGATGAAGTGTTTCTCCTGAATGCCACTGACTGGGAAAATTACCTAAGTTGACAAGACTAACTACCATAAAGGGTACTTTCTTCCCATCTCCTACTTGAGTGATGGCAAGATGGTGATAGGTATGTGTTTCAGTGCTCAATATCTCCTCGGGTCTTTCCAGAATCCAGGCTCTTAATAGATATTCAGGAGATGTCTGATCCTTATACCAGGTTATAAAGGGATTTGTTCCATCCTCTAAAACCAGTTTTTGTACATAAACTCTCGGAATAGTCGGTTGAGCAAAAAGCGAACATAAAGCTATCATTAAAAATGTAATTATCCATACTTTTTTCATAGTAAACCTCAAAACTACTTAATTTTTCCTAAAAGCTTCATTATCTGTAATCTCCATACCATCCAGGCTGCTTCCCAGACAATCTGGCTACTCATCTTGGAAACTCCGTCTTTCCTTTCCGTAAATATTATGGGAATTTCATATATTGTAAAGCCTTTCACCCAGGCTCGGAAATTCATTTCAATCTGAAAAGCATAACCATCAGAAAGAATACTATCCAGATTTATTGCTTCTAACACTCTACGACGAAAACATTTAAACCCACTGGTCGGGTCTTTTACAGGCATACCTGTAATTATACGCACATATTTGGAAGCAAAGTAGCTAATAAGTAAACGCCGGAAAGGCCAATTGATTATATTTACTCCCTGACAATAGCGAGAACCAATTACCAAATCATATTTCCTTGCTGCTTCCAATAAACGAGGTATATCCGCTGGATTGTGGGAAAAATCAGCATCCATCTCCAGAATATAATCATAGTCGTTCTTTAAAGCATATTTAAAACCTTGAACATAGGCAGAACCCAAGCCCATCTTTTTAGGACGTTCTATTAAATTGATATGTGGCTCATTTTCCATCAATTCTTTTACTGCTTTAGCCGTTCCATCAGGAGAATTATCATCTATAACTAAAATATAAAGGTCAGGTGATTGAGCCAGAGAAGCAGTAATTATATTTTTAATATTAGCTATTTCGTTGTAGGTGGGTATAATTAATAAAGCTTTCACGATTTATCCAGATTATTCTTTAAAAGTTGAGCTTCAGGTACATCGCGCATTATGCGAGCAGGGATTCCCAGAACTACTTTTCCTTGAGGAACATTATGGGTTACTACTGAGCCTGCTGCTACACAAGCATCTTCTTCTATAATTATACCTGGTAAAATAGTAGCATGAACACCAATACGTGCTCCGCGTTTCATAGTAACTCCTTTAAAGTGCTTGAAGCGCTCAGAATCTCTTGCCATATAATTATCATTACTTGTTGCTACACAGGGTCCAACAAAACAATAATCTTCAATCTCAGAATAAGCAGTTATATAGCAATTGGTTTCCAATTTATTACGAGAACCTATCTGAACATAGTTTTCAATAGTTACATTCCGTCCAATAATATTCAAATCTCCAATCTTTACATTTTCCCGGATCGTTGCCAGATCCGCTATCAGATTAGACGCTCCTATTTTGCACTGAGCGTAAATAATTACATTAGCCCCTATTTGAGTATTAGCTCCAATAATTGCAGGTTCTAATTCTTCAGGAGTTTTAAAAATGCTACGAGGCGAGGAAAGTGGTTTTTTCCCTATTATTGTATTATCATCTATTCTTACATTATCTCCAATAAAGGTACCGGGATAGATAACTACATTGTTTCCTATCTGACAATTATCACCAATTACCACTTCATCCATTATAACAATATTTAAGCCAAGCTTAATTTCTTTTCCTAATCTCGCACTATCTGAGATATTGTGATTCATCATCGCTCCTTATACTAAAACTAAATTTTTCTCGACAAACAAACAGGCAAGCAAAAAATGCATATCAGGAATATATGTATGACTCAGGAACAAGAACTATACCAACAATATATACACGGTGAAGGGAAATCACCAAGAACTATTACTGCCTATATGAAGGATTTGAGTCAATTTTATAATTTTATTGAAAGATATTTTGAGGATAGTGATATCCAGCTTGACCAAATCTCTCCACAAATGATTAGGGACTGGTTTCTTCATCTTCATAAACAACAAGTTGGCAATCGTAGTCTGGCAAGAAAAGCAGCAGCATTACAGAGTTTTTTCTCCTGGTTAAAGCTCACCCATCGCATCTCCAAAAATCCTATGGATAAAATAAAAAGACCTAAGTTTGAAAAGGGTCTACCACACTATTTTACGGAAGAAGAAATGCTTACTCTGCTAAACCTGCCTGATCAATCAAACATCTTTGGTGTGAGAAATCGCGCTATTCTGGAGTTGCTCTATTCTTCTGGACTTCGTATATCTGAACTGGCAGATTTACAGCTTAATGACATTGACCTGAAACGAGGTCTGGTGCGTGTTAAAGGTAAAGGCAATAAAGAAAGAATCATACCTGTTGGAAAATCAGCGATAGAAGCTATAGAATCATATCTTCCGGTAAGAGACAACTTAAAGCAAGAATATAGTTCTAATAAACTTTTTCTTACTAAAAGTGGCAAAGACTTTGATCATAGACAATTATACAAAATATTACATCATTATTTTCAACTTATTGCACGACAAAAGGGTTATTCTCCACACACTATTAGACATAGCTTTGCTACTCATCTCCTTGCTCGCGGAGCTGACCTTCGTGCTCTCCAGGAAATGCTTGGACATTCCAATCTTGAAACTACTGCTATTTATATCCATCTGACTCTGGATGACATTAAAAAAGCTTATCATAAAGGTCATCCCCGCGGCAAAGAATAATTCTCTTCTAACTTAAACCTATGGTTATGTTTGTAGATAATTCTGTCGTGCTAAATATTTCCTCTAAAACATTACACCTAAGCTTATCATCAGACCATTATTGCTTGTGGTGATATCCTCATTATCATCATCATAAATATCTGCCAAACCGAGAGAATATCTGGCGCCGATAAGAAACTGATTTAAAAAAGTAATGTCCAGACCAAAGTCAACTCCATAATCCAATAATATAGGGTCTTCTGGAAAATCCAACTCTTCCTCGTTTAATAAATACTGAGTAACTATGGCATAACCTACTCTCGGAGCCACTGCTGGTTGAATATGCACATCACTGATATTTATATCAAATTTCAGTGCAAGGGGCAATTCAATATAGTCCATATTAATATTTTCCTTAATGTCTTCCAATAATGGGACATCAATTGTTCTTTCGTATCCCCTTTGAGAATAAAGTAAAGCGGGTTCAATTATGAAGTGTGCACCTAGTGGATATTGCATAAAAAGTCCACCATGATAACCGTAACGATCATCCATTACAACATCATCACTTTCATCATCGGTAATTTTGACATTTGTTACATTTAGCCCTCCACGAAAACCAAAATATGGTTGTGCAAATGAAACACTGAGGGATATAACTAGAACCACAGCGAGAATTATTGACTTTTTCATTTTTCTCTCCTATTGATGTTTATTTATACATTTAATATAATGTATTTAATTGATTAGTCAAGTATAATCTTAGATTTATTTTATTTATTTATTTATCGCTTTCCAATAATTTTATTCAGTGAAAATGTTGTATAAGGGAGTGAAACATATCTATCTGTCAAAGCAGTATGGCTTTTTAAAAGTTAATAGTTTTAATAATAAACCCTATACCTTAAAAAATATAGAGTTATTAATATATCACTGAGCTCTGGATATCGGGTTTTCTTTTTTCCTATTATACATTGAATTATTTAACTGATAGAATGTTAATAAATTACAGAATCTTTCTTATCTCTCCCTTGTCTTTTACTTGTCTTTTTAATTAAGAAATTGTCAAGGGAGAGCTAAGCTAATTTTATGCGCTTAATTAAGATAGAACAATAAGATGGGATATAAACATTAGAGAGAGGCTATAAAAAAGATAGTTTTATCCCAAGAAAGCAGATAAATGTTTATAAACCCAGATACCGATATCTTTAGCTACTATAAAAGCCATTTTTATGATCATAAAACCGGATATATCACTTAAATTCTATATTTTCTTTATTTGTTGGGGAAGATATTGGACTTGACTAAATAAAGGTCTACATAAATAGAATAGTACATAAGATGTAAGGAGATAAGAATGATTATAGAGGAATTACTTCAGCGGTTAAATGAATTAGCTCCATTTTCTCAAGCCTATGAGTGGGATAATGTAGGTTTATTAGTTGGGGATGCTAAAAGGGAAGTAAGAAGAGTTCTTATTACTCTGGATGTAACATTTCAGGCAATACAAAAAGCTCTTGAATTAGGGGCAAATGTGATTCTTTCGCATCATCCAGTAATATTCCATTCTTTAAATAGTATAACAGACCCACTTTTATTATCTCTTATTGAGAATCATTTGAATGCAATTGCTATGCATACTAATCTTGATGTTGCACCTCAAGGAGCTAATTATGCCTTAGCTAAAGTATTGGGTTTGGAAAATCTGGAACCTTTATCTTCTGAACAGGGAGAAAAATGGTTTCATCTTTCAGTTACTGTTCCTCCAGGCTACACTGAAAATGTCGCGGATGCTGTTTTTAAAGCTGGAGGAGGTAAGGTTGGTAATTATATTTATTGTTCCACTCGTCATCCAATTAAAGGTACTTTTAAACCCATAGGAGAAGCCAGACCTTTTATATCTTCAAATGAGGAAGATAAGATTACGCAAGTAGCAGAAGAAGAGCTGGAGTTTATGGTGCAGGAATCCAGGCTATTTGATGTTATTTCTGCAATCAAAATCTCCCATCCTTATGAGACACCTTTAATATATTATTTTGCTGTAGCAACTCCTCAACCGCTTTTTGGTTTAGGAATGAGGGGAATACTACCAGAACCTTTACCACTTAGTGAAATGCTATCCTGGATTAAAGATAAGCTTGGATGTCCCAATCCGAAACTATGGACAGCGGGATTGCCTTTATCCACTCCAATTAAAAAAATAGCAGTTTGTGGCGGAAGTGGAAGTTCTTTAATTAAGGTAGCAGAACAATCTGCAGAACTATATATAACGGGAGATATAGGGTATCATAGTTTACTGGAAGCAAAAATTCCTATGGTTGATGCGGGTCATTTCTATACAGAATATCCAGTTCTGGAAGTTTTAAATCAACAGCTTATTCATTGGAATTTGGAAAGTTATGTTCTTCCCATAGAGGAATGCGAACACTGGCAGAATACTCATTCCTGACATAATTAAATAAAGAAACATTATTTAAGGAAAATTTTCTATGGCTTCACGGATATCGTCAGGATCAAAACCTTTACGATAGAGATATCCAAAAGCTCTTTCTTTTAGTTTCTCAGGTGGCAAGTCTTTATGAGCTAAGTAGTATTTATTTAACAATTCTTCCAAATTACTATTTTTTTCTTCTTCAGTATAAAGTTTTTCCAGTAGAGGTTTCCATATATTTATAGGTATACGGTTTGCTGACAGTTTAGCGATTATAGCTCGTTTACTGGCTTTTCTGTTTATATAGGATGAGATTAAAAGTTCTGCAAAACGCTGGTCATTAATATAATTTAAGTTCAAACATCTATTAACCGCATTTTGAATGATTTCTGGACAAAATCCCTTTCTATGCAGAAAAAGGGCACATTGATGTTGGCTATGTTCTTCTTTAACAAGATATTTGACCAGTAGATTAAAAGCATAATCTTTAAGCATCTGAATAAGTTCAGCTGCTTCACTATCGCTTATTTCTCCTTCATATTCAGCAGGATAAAGAGACGACAGTTGTTTTATAGGCAAAATCCCCCAGCAAACATAATCTAATTCTATTCTGGCAAGATATTTATTCTTGGATGAGATCCTCAGTAACATTTGTGGCAGGAGATTCAAACATCTTTTCAGGTTTTACATTCTGTTTTACCAGGTTGGATATCTCTTCTAATAAAGCAGGGTTTTCATTAAGATATTGTCTGGTCTTTTCTGTGCCCTGCCCCAGTTTTAAATCGCCATAGGATAGCCAGGAACCACTTTTCTTAATGATTCCAAGGTCTATTGCCATATCCATTATAATGTCAGTATTGGAGATACCTTTTCCAAATATAATAGGAAATTCCACTGTCTTGAAAGGTGGAGCAAGCTTATTCTTTACAATTTTGACTCTGGTCTTAGCACCGATGACTTCTGCGTCCGGTCCACTTGATTTTATAGCTCCGGCAAAGCGTACTTCCATCCGAACTGAGGCATAAAATTTGAGTGCTACACCTCCAGCAGTAGTTTCTGGATTCATAAAAGCAGCAGTGCCTATTTTCATTCTGGTTTGATTAATAAAGATTACTGCAGTATTGGATTTGGACACGATAGCAGTCAGTTTTCTGAGAGCTTGACTCATAAGTCTTGCTTGCAAACCTACATGACTATCTCCCATATCTCCTTCAATTTCTGCTTTAGGGACCAGAGCGGCAACGGAATCAATTATAACCAGATCTATAGCCGAACTACGAACCAGAGTTTCGCATATTTCCAGTGCTTGTTCTCCTCCATCAGGTTGAGAAAGTAATAAGTCTTCCACTTGAACACCCAGATTTTTAGCATAAGCAGTATCTAAAGCATGTTCTGCATCAATAAAAGCTACAATACCACCAAGTTTTTGTGCTTCTGCGGCAATATGTAAAGCAAGAGTGGTCTTGCCACTGGCTTCAGGACCATAAATCTCAGTTATACGTCCACGCGGAATTCCTCCAATTCCCAGAGCTATATCCAGATTGAAAGCACCTGTGGGAATAACATCCACTTGTTGTAAGGGCTGATCTCCCAGACGCATAAGAGTGCCCACACCATATTTCTTTTCCAGCTGTGATATGGCAGTCTTTAAAGCCACTTCTTTGTTCTTATCCTGCATAATATCTTCCTTTAAGATAAAGTAAATTGGTCTAAAATTTGATAAACTGGACCTTCCGGTTTTAATATACTACGATAAAGAGTGAGGGTATTGTAGCTAAAGAAATCCTTATCTACCTTACTTTCCAGGATTTCTCTTTCTTTGCTAACCGGAAGTTTAGTTTTAATACGTCCAAGGGTAATATGAAGTTTTAAGGGTTTTACATCAGGTTCAAAACCTGCTCTATGAATCTCTTTAAGCAGGGATTTATGCCATTGTAATAAAGCATCGTCCTGTTCTAAAAGTGTTGCCCAAATTAGTCTTGGCTCCTTATAGGGAAATAGTTCCAGACCTTGAAGGGAAAGATTGAAAGGAGAAGCTATTTCTATTGCTTGTTCCAGAATACCAGATAATTCATTTATTCTGGCACTATCTACATCTCCAAAAAAAAGAAGGGTTAAATGCAAGTTTTGTTCTTTAACCCAATTCACACCTTGAATAGATTTGAAAGTATTGAGTTTTTCTTTCAGATTTAGAAAGACCGTTTTAGGAGGTTCCAGGGCAATAAAGGTGCGATAATTCATTTAGCGCTTATATCCAAGGTTCCGGAGGAATCTTTTTCTATGAGTAATATCTGTATCCAGTTCAATGCCCTTAGGTGAATTTCCATCAATAACTCCCAGAATGCCATTTCCCTGTTCTGTTTTAGCCAGAATTACCTGCACCGGATTAGCCGTAGCACAAAAGATATTTACTACTTCAGGGCAAGTTTTGATAGCATTGAGCACATTGATAGGGAAAGCATTCTGCATTACTATAAGAAATGAATGACCAGCTCCCAGACGATACATATTTTCTATTGCACATTCCATTAATTCATTATCAGTTCCCTCTTTGCGAATAAGACAGGGTCCGGAAGCTTCGCAAAAAGCTAAACCAAACTTGATACCTGGGACACTATTGACCATAATCTCATAAAGGTCTTCCACGCTTTTAATAAAATGACTCTGTCCCAAGATGATATTGGCATCAGATGGGAATTTAAGCTCTTCAATGATTATTTCCATTCAGATGACCTCTAAGTTTTATTTATTTCTATCATTTAAATTATTAAGACCGTGTCAAGCAAAAGTTTTCTTCAAAAAAGGTTTTTCTGCATTTTTTATCTATTATGGACATCGTTATTTTTTAATTACTTTTTATATGATAATGGCTAATAGAAGGGGGTTAATATTTTAGTGATGAATTGCTTGCCTTAAAGATATTAGACAAGTTATTTTGTTATTATAAAGATCATCATCAATGAGGATAGTCATAGGTTAAAAAAGTGTGGCAGAGAATCGGGAAAAATGTTAGCTAAATGAAACATAGGTGATGTCTATTCCGTTATTCTCACTTTAATAGTCCTGGCAATTCTTCTATCCAACGCATATCTTGCATCTCCCACAGCTATAATAATATTCGGTTCATCGTCGTTATTTCTTAACATCGTTATTTGGGCACCTAGATACAAACCCCGTTCAATAGTAGTTAAGTTATTGTTTTGAAAAACGGTAGCTCTACATCTTTCTGGCAATTGATCAAGAGTAACACACTTGCCTGGTTCGCAGATAAAGGTTTTATGTTTACGCCGATGCCGAAATCTGAATCTGTTATGTCTTGATGGCATATTTTTTCCCTATACTTTGTAAAATCATATAAATGAAGATAAAAATAACACCTATAATAGTAAACCATACAACGGAAAGAGTATTAAAAGCCAGTATTTGGTATACTAAAGTTGCTACCATCCAGGCAATCAGAGTCAAATATAAGAAGTCAAAAAACATCCACTTAAAACCATGTTCTTTGAACAGCATAGTTAAAGATGCAGCACAAGGAGAATACAGCAAAATAAATATCAGATAGGCAATAGCAGATGCGTCACTGCCAAAGCCTTCTTTGATGTTTGATGCTACATAATTGATGGATTCTTTAACGCCCGAATTTTGATATAGACCTTGAAGAGTTCCTACTATCGCTTCTTTGGCAAAAAGTCCGCTAATTAAAGCCACAGAAGCAGGCCAATTATCATTTTTAATACCCATTGGCTGTAATACTGGAGTAATGAGTTTGCCTCCGAGCTCCAAAAGGGGTGTTTTTTCTCCTCTATTTCCAGTAGGAATTTGAATTAACTGCACAATATTAATCACAATAATTACTAGTAATATTGTTTTCCCCGCTCTCAGCAAAAAACTTTTCAACCTGTGCCAGGTGTGCATAAATATGCCGTTTATAGTTGGAATATGATACGCGGGCAATTCCATCACAAAATTCCCCGGTTCACTTCTAAATACGGTTTTCTTTAATAATAAACCAGTTAAAATTCCCATAACTATGCCAAATAAATAAAGACCAAAAATGACAATATTTGCTCGCTGTGGGAAAAATAACATTACCAGGTATGTATAAACCGGAAGCTTTGCACCACACGAAATAAAAGGAGTTAAAATAGAGGCAAATACCCGGTCCCTTGGTTTTTCCAGAGTACGCGTTGCCATAATTGCTGGAACTGTACATCCAAAACCTACAATAAGAGGAATAAAAGCTTTACCTGGAAGCCCTATTTTGCGCATAAATTTATCAGCAATATAGGCAGCTCTTGCCATATATCCGGAATCCTCCAGAATTGATAAGCTTATGTAAATAAAGAAAATAGGCGGAACAAAACTCCATATCGTTACTAAACCTCCACCCAAAATTTCACTCAAAAAATAGGTAAGCCAATGTGGAACTGACAACCAAGTTAATAAGTTACCAAACTGCTCTACAAACAACCAACCTAAATAAGTATTGATAATTTCTATGCAGGGCTGGCTAAGTTTCACAGCAATCAAAAAAACCAGATACATAACAATAAAAAATATAGGCAGACCAATAATATTATTCAACACTACCCTATCTACCATATCAGAAAAAGTCCGCCGTCTTTTCCTCTTCCGTTTCACTACATCTTTTATCAAGCCACGAATGTAAGCATAACGATCATCAGCTATAACAGCTGCAGGTTCCTGACCTCTATGCTTTGCTATAGCAGTCCTTTCTTTTTCTACAAGGGTTCTATCCTCTTCTGATAAAAGAGAGCTTATTTCTTTATCACCCTCAATTATCTTTAGCGCTAGCCAACGACTTTTTGTTACAAGATCGTTAGTATCTGATGCTGCGTCTTTTTCTAAACAGCTGAAAGCCTCACTTTCCGGTACACACAAACCTGCCTTAAGCACTATCTGTCGTATATTTTCCAGATGATTTTCTACCACCTCATCATAATGAATAGTACTCGGGACTGGTGGTTGAGATAAATATTCCTCTACTTTTTGTAAAATTGGAGCAACATCAAATTTCTTGTTCAAAATTAAAGGTATAACGGCAAAACCTAAATGAGAACTTAAATGCTCTGTATCTATAAAAATCCCATTTTGTTCTGCTATATCAACCATAGATAAACACATAATTAAAGGTGCTCCCAACTCCATCAATTGTACCGTTAAATATAAATTCCGTTCTAAGTTGGAAGCATCCACTAAGTTGATAATTATATCTGGTTTTTCAGTTAAAATGTAATTACGAGCTACTAATTCGTCAGGACTTTCTCCTGCTAAAGAATATATCCCGGGAAGATCAATAACCTCATATACTTTATTATTAAAATGACAGATTCCGGATTTATGCTCAACAGTTACTCCAGGCCAATTACCAACCGTTTGATGCGAACCTGTTAACGCATTAAAAAGAGATGTCTTACCTACATTTGGGTTTCCTGCTAAGGCAATTGTAGGTCTATTTCTCATCTGATTGATTCTCATTATCATTTGTATTGCATTTCCAGCATAAACCTTTTACAGTTAATTCAATATCCTCCGGTTTGAATTTCAAATCCTGAGCCCTTTTTATAAGAGCAGGATAAAGCGAGTTAAAATCAGTTTCCCATAAAGCTCCACATTTTTTACAGACCCAGTGAATATGTTTGGGATGACCCAAAATATGCTCATAACGCTCTCTGCCTTTACTGCGATCTGCTCTCTGAATTAAACCTGCTTCTAGCAATAAAGGAATAGTCCTGTAAACAGTTGCCATAGAGATTTTACTGGTCTTGCTCCTAATTCTATCATACAATTCTTCCACATTGAAATGAGTGTGCATTCCAAAAACTTCTTTTAGAATATAACGACGGGGCTGAGTTAACTTAAGTCCCCTTTTTTCAAGGAACTTAGCGAAGATATCTTCATACACTTCCATCTTTTTCTCCTGTTTTTATTGAGAATCATTAGCAATATAAACCAGGTAACTGGTTTTTGTCAAGCTCTAAGTTTCATTTTTTTGTAGTTTCAGTTTTAAGTTGCAATTACTACGACTTAATCAATAACCATATAGACTCTTACTAAAAACTTAAAATTGGAGAAATCAGGTTGTGATTAAGCTATTCAGTACCGTCAGTTTTTATCACCATTTCTTCAAAAATTTGTCACACACAAACTTTAAATAGGATTCCCTAAATAAAATGTGAGAAACACCGGTCGACCTTCATAAGTATCGGAGGGCATTTTATATAAGGTCTGTAGGCTGGTTGCAATGTCTTCTCTCGATCTTTCTTATCGTATTGAACGGAAAGGACTTGACCACGGTTGCGAGGGCTTTAATGTATTCACGGGCATCATCCAGGCTTTTGGATTTGGTATCCGGAGCTAAAAGATTATCCATCGCTTACAGGGAATCGTTCAGGGGATAGATCTTATCTTGGGCTACCAGAGCCCGGCAGATGTCACTGGTGCGGTCATCCAGGATCACTACTAGCTTGTAGTATTTGGCTTTCGTTTTTTTGCATCTTTACAGCCTTCCGAACTCTTTGATTCTGAGTACCATATGTTCAGCCGAACCTTGCCAGTAGTGCGATGAACAATTGGCGAGGTCATTGAACTGCTCTTTAAGGGTATCGACAAGTATCTTTTTGGCATAACCCTGCTCGATGAATTTTGAAAGTGTGTTGGCAAAGTTTTGCCGGTCCTCAGCTTCAAAGTGATTCCTGATCCAGAATAATTGCTATTTCTGAATAGTGAAGTATAAGTTTTGATCCTCAATACCCCAGAGTCCAATGCTGGTCTTGATTGGTGTTTGCACCTGGACATCTTTCAATCCAGCCGTACACAACGGTCTACTATCACCCTGGTAGGCTCATTGTCAAGGGCTGTGAAGTCATCTCCCAGTTGTGCATTGATAATGCCCATAAGCATATCTATGGAGTTCTGGTTATTTTTCGGATCTGGGCATTTCACTCAGCATTTGGAAAGCAAGTCTGGCAGCATCCTTGATCTTGGTCTGCCTGGCATTGTTGAGGAGCCGGTAGTACTCCAGCATGAGCTTATCGCAATAAATCAATTCTCACCCATAATAAATGATTCATTAATGAAAGTACAATGAAGTTTGTTAAATGTCAAAAGTCTTTAAAGATGTAGTTATCTTATCTGTGATTCGCTTAACTATTGAAATAGCATTGAGTAGCATTATATCATTTTTAATGTAAAAAGTGGTTTTTTGTGTTGTTCCGTTTCTTCTTAGGATAGTCTTCACATCAAAATATGATGGATTGTTATCAATATACAATTGGCCAACAGGTTCAACGTCTGAATACTCAGCTCCTCCATGTATAAAGCCATTACGAATAGCTCGAAAAGCATCTATATCTTGCCAATCACTAACTGCGAAATCGAATGAACAACCTATATCGCTCATAAAACCTTCGAATTTTCTCATAAAAGAGGTCCCGGATAACCCTGGTGGCCTACAAGAAGGATGCTTTGTTGTGTAGATACTCTTAAGTCGATTGAGGTGAATCTCCACTGCTGAAACAACATGGGCGAGATAGATGTTGTTGTTTATTGCGCTAAATGTCTCTGAATAGTAGTAATAATCATCTGCCAGTTGGTTTTCAATATCTTCTGGAGTCATGGTTTGCGCCGCATCATTAATTTCTTTGATTCGACTTTTTACATTAACAGCTATCTCTTCAAACACCTGCTTGATGTTATCAAGCAGGTCGCAATGAAGTTTGTATGATAAATCATATTTATTCATAAGTACATCCTTTTTTTCAATGATTTTGCATCATAACAATAGGTCAATACATTATTTTACGAATGGATATACGATTATTGCTAATATCTTATTCGGAGAAGCGTTCCAAGTATCCTGTCAGAGCATTAGAGCTATCGATATAGCCCTCAGGATAGGTGAGGAACTGGCTGATCAGAGTGGAAGTATCCTGTCCCTCCGGAAAGAGCACCCTAGCTGTCTCAATGATAGTCTCGGTTTTCTCGATGCGGAGGTTCTTGTTATCCTTATTATCGATGCGCTTGATTCTATGCGATATTGGTGGCAGATGGCATAGTTGGGATGTACCTGGTTACAGAACTAGATGATGTGACCGCCACCCTCGGGTGCAAGTGCTCCGGCAAGCTCTTGGGAGATCTTCTCCATGCGTCTCTTGCTAATGGACTGCTTACCCATGTTTTCTTCTTTATCGATATCATCACAGACTATCAGTCTAGGACACTTGGCTGTTTTGAGATTGATGTTTCCCGGATGAGACTGTTTGACAGAGCGTGCTCTGATTCTGGCTTTGTTCTTGAGATAGAAGTCCAGATAGAAAGCATCCCATCCCTCTCTGATAGTGCGTCTTATCCGATCTGCCTCGATCATCGAGATTGCGGCTGATACTTATAGTCAGTTTACCTGCTGTGCAGTTTTATGGCTTCATTCTCTAACCCTTATGTCTTTCTAACTGAGCTTTGATTCGGTTCATCCACGCTTCGGTCATGCTATCTCCTTGTACTTATTTTAGATACATAATTGAGAGCCAAGATAGCGCTAACCTGTATGTTGAAAAATCTGGATAGGTAAGGTTGAGACAGAAAAATAAGAAATGGCTAGTAAAGGGTATAAGTACCCCCCTCCCAGAGATCATAAATACCACTAAGCAAAAACTGGTAAAAGAAAAAATATATAAATGGGAGTTATTGAGACAGGTAGAGGGAATGCAACCGTTATGAATACCTATATTAAAAAAATGGTTGCCATCTCGACAGTATATCGGGATATGCAACCGTTATGAATACATACATTGAAAACAGAGGAATTATTGATAGTCAGGATGTCAAGACCTATCGTCTGCGGATGGTTCAAGATGCGCTAAAACATGGAATTAAACCCTGCGCCCAACATTATCAGACCACGGTTAAAACAGTGCGTAAATGGGTAAAGCGATACCAACAATTTAAGGAGGATGGTTTGAAAGATCTTTCCCGTAAAAAAACACACTGCTTAATCAAGATTGATAAAGAAACAGAACTGCAGATTATTAAATGTCGCAAAGCTCATCCAGGTTGGGGTGCCAGAAGAATCAAAGAAGTCCTGGAACTCAACTACTCCCATGTCTCTATCCATCGAGTAATCAAAGATGCGGGCCTGATTTTGCCCAAAAGAAAAAAGTACAAGAAACGCAAAGATATGCAGGAAGTCCGAAAACAAAAGAAAGCATTTAGCCGGTTTCAAATAGATATAAAATATCTAACCGATATCCCTGAATACGAAATCTGGAGATGGGAACATCATTTACCTCAATACCTTATCTCTGCCGGGGACTATAAAACCGGTGCTATCTATCTTGCTTATAGCCAAGAAAAATCCTCTACGGCTACAGCTCTGTTTGTCGACTACTTGCTCTCTTCTCTTCAATATTATGGCATAAACCCCCAATCTATTATTATCCAAACTGATAATGGAAAAGAATTCACTAATCCTACTAGCCGAAAAACAACTTTATTTGAAAAAATAGTAAAGGAAAAATATCAAGCCACTCATTTTCTTATTCCCTACCGCAGACCTACTTGGAATAGTGATGTGGAATCCTTTCATAACCTTATTGAAGAAGAGTTCTTTATTTCTGAAAAACCGAATAATGAAACTGAACTCTTGGCTAAAACTTTCGCTTACCAAATCTGGTTCAATTCCTATAGAAATAATAGAGGTAGAAATAATCAAAATCCTGAACAAATCTTCCAATCAGAATTGAATACTAATAAACCCCTTCCTGTTATTCCTCCAATTTTGGTTGACAAATATATGCAACTGATAGGAAAGAATACTAGAGGGGGATACTTTTTACCTTTACCGCTCAAATCAACCCCCTTTTTTAATTGACAAAACAGATTAAAATAATATATATGTTCTAAGAGAAAGAAATAGTTTAAAGATATAAAGTTTTTACTTCCAGGAGCTGCTAATATCGAAGATGGAAGTTATATAACTAAAACCAGGAGAATACTATGAGACCAAGAACATTTATTTTGATCATCTCTATGCTGAGCATTGGTTTACTGCAAGCCACCCTTCCTTCGGATAGAGAACGCATGGAACTTAAAGGACCTGTTCAGAAATACACCGTATCTGTCCCGAATTGCGGTAACACCAACTATTTCTTTGATCGTGAGGGTAATTTACTAAGGATAAGTGAAGTCTGGGATGAGGAAAACCTCGTTTATTTTGTTGAACGGGAATATGATGAATCCAGTAGATTGAGCCGGCTTTTACTAAGAACCGAAAGTGGAAATCTGCTACCTTATAAGGTTTTTTCTTACTATTCCAATGGATCTCTGAAAACTATGGAGGAGCATACTTGGTACGACGATTATTACAGCGAACAATGCTTTGACGAATCCGGAAAATTGGTGTGTATAAAGGGGTTTGACAATGATCATAGCCTTAGCTGGGAAATCGTTAAAGAGTATAACAAACTTGGACAATTGATCTCTGAAACTGAATACACACCGGACTCGTACTACGGCAATGAGCCCAACTATGATAGGCATATTATTTTTCACTATGATTCTCAGGGCAAGGTCATTTCCAAAGAAACAAAGCTGAGACCCACCGGTGTGCTTGTTGAAGTGATTCAATATCAATACGATAATCAAGGAAGGATTCGTTCCTTAATCCACAAATCCCCCAAAGAAGAACCCTGGAAAGAACACTACAGTTATGACAGCTTCAATAATTTATTGGAAATAAGTTCAGATATGGGAGAAGGAGAAAGTTGTGGATATATTTATGAATACTATCAGGATTAAGGGATGCGTATCGGAATAGACCTTCTACGCTGTTGATTAACCCGATTGTTTTCGGCCACCGCTCTAAGCAGGGTGGTGTATAATTTGGAAGTGGCATCTTGTAACTTTAATCCAAATAAGGCAACAGGATTTCCTGAGTCTGATTTATTCGGCTGCTTAAATGGGTTTATTTTTTATCCTGTTCGGAGAGATACTCCGCTCTTGATTCAGTTTTTGATAATTGTCTTCGTCAACTGCATTACAGAAGAAAGTTAGCTTCAGAACTTTCTGTCTTTAGCAATGTTATGGATTACCAGTTTAATACCTTTGTAGCAAGGTTATGGAGGATCAGATAATTGTGAAATACAGAAAACAGTTGATATTTTTACCCTTCATTTGATTGGAAAATGATAAGTTTTACTCAGGGATGAGTTCAGGGCTGATTGCATGATTTAAGGCATTCCCACAAAAAAACGATGTGGGTAAGTCATAACTTAATGTTGTATAGTTATATATGTAGCGTAAATGTCAAGGGTATTTATTTTGTAGTTTAGTAAAAAAGTGGATTTTTCTCAAAATTATTTCGTAACCAAAACTAGTAGTCGAGAATTTTATGCCATTTAAAACCCATAATACTTTAATAGAAGCATTTTCTTGGGGGTGAGATGAACTTTGTGTCTAAATTTTAAAAATCGTTCAATTAACGCTGGATTAGCCCTGTGGATAAGTCAAAAAAATGGACATTAATCTATTACAATAAACTGATATAAAAAGCTTTACAAAAATGGCGGTCTCACAATTATGGGATCAATAAAAAATAAGGAGACCACCATGTTATTAAAACAGAATGAAACTACCGAATTCGTGAAAGAGAAATTGTCAAGCTTCTGTAAAAAAACATCAGAAGGACTTTCTAAACCCAAACAAAAATTCATAAAAGATATGTTAATGGGATTGTGTGGAACTGGATCACCCTCTGTTCATAATATCTCAAAATTTATCCAAGACAATGTATCCACCAAATCTTATTCTGAGCGTTTATATCGGAATTTGAGCCACAATGACTATGTTGAACACATTGATAAAACGTTTCTAAAGTTGGTAAAACCCTATATTACAGATGACCTTATCCCCGAAATTTACGCCATTGGAAGAGTGACACATTGGAATGCAAATGCTGTTTTTTCTGATAAAAAAATTCCCGCTTTACAGCAAGAGCATATAGGGAGAATTTGTTGTTCAGAAAAAACTTAACCAGATATGGAGAAAACAATGCGTAGCAAATTTACCTACACCCAGATTCATCAGATCCTGAATGAAGCCGATTTAGGAGCAGAGGTTAAGGAAATATGTCGTAAGTATGGCATCAGTCGGAACACCTTCTACAACTGGAAGAACAAATATGGAGGCCTGACTCCCAGTGATGCCAGGATCAAGCATGATTTGGAGATTGAAAATCGCCGTTTGAAGAGGATGGTGGCCGAACGAGATTTGGAGATCGAAGCGATGAAGGAGCTGCTCTCAAAAAAATGGTGAGTCCCCAACAGAAACAAGCTGCTGTTGGGGATTTACAGAAGCAAGGCTTGAGTATGAGAACATCCTGCACTTTGGTCTATGGACTTCGTTTCAGACAGCTTCCTGTATGGCAGAAGGTTCCGGGTGCTTAATATTATTGATGATTTCACCCGGGAACTGATTCACCAGGTAGTAGATACTTCCATATTAGGCATCAGAATAGCCAGAGAGCTGACTGATATAGCTAAATACCGTAGCTTGCCGGAATTCATCGTTTGTGACAACGGTCCCGAATTCCGAAGTTCAGTAATGTTCAAATGGTCTCAGGATAACAAGGTAGAACTCAGCTTCATAGCTCCTGGCAAACCACAGCAAAATGCCTTTGTAGAAAGCTTCAATGGCAAGTTCAGAAAAGAATGCCTTAACCTGAATTGTTTTGGAAATTTATTTGAAGCAAGAGATGTGATTATGAATTGGCGGTTAGATTACAACACGAATCGACTCCCACAGTTCCCTAAACTACATGACTCCAACGAAATTCCGAGAAAACTATGAAAACAATGTCGTTAGCAAACGTGTCACCTTACAAGTGGTGTAAAAAATGGGACAGGGTCAGGGGATATACTCTGTGCTCAAAATCGGGTTTGCTGAGATTAGGCCTGGGATAAATGGATTCAATACCCATTTTGTCCATCAGAGTTTGAACTTTCCTTCTACCAACGGACAGATTAGACTACTTCAGTTCAATTATTATTATTTTATTATCAAAATTAAGCCAGTTTTCGTCAATACCTATGTTCAGATTTTTGGCTATCATAATTTATCTTTTCTATTAGAAGTTATACCAATTCGCTTTCATACAACCATATTAAGCCATTTGAAATAAGTTAACTTTGAGACCATTTCCTTGTTTTTATCAAGGTATTCAAAGCACTCAATCAGAGCGTTCATAACTTCATCCATTGAATCGAAGGTTATGTTTCTGAACTTCATATCTCTAATTTTTGCCCACAGGTGTTCTGTTGGATTCAATTCTGGACTATATGGAGGCAGGAAGATGTATCGGACATTATCGAAGCTTTTTAGGTAGCTGGTAGTATGCCATCCAGCTTTATCCATAATCACGATGTTTCGATAATCCTGGTATTCATTAGAGAAGTTCTCGATGAATACCGACATAATATCTGTATCACAGTTGGGAGCTATGATAGAGAAGATGTCTCCACTTACAGGATTCACCGCTGAGTATGCATATAAATATTGTCTTACAATCTGTTTCGAAACTGTCGGTCTCTGACCTTTGGGAGTCCAACATGCTACAGGAACATTGATTCTTCCAAAGCGGGCTTCGTCTTGGAAGAATACCTGTATGGGTCTTACATCGTTAGGTTGAAAACTTAGCGAGGCGGTTGCCAGATATTCCGGGAGTTTTTTTTAAAGTCTTCCTGTTTTTCTGCATCTTGCCTGGGATGCTTAGGTTGAGGAACTACTCTTCTCCAGCCATGTCGATGCAGCAAATCATAGGGATAATCCTTTGAGACAGGCCTCCCTATCCTGGCTTCTATTTCTGCTTTGATCGTTTTGACAACTACCAACAGACCTTTTTCAGCTTGTTTGCCAATTTCGGATAGAAGCTCTTCTTCCTCTTGCCAACTGAGAAATGAAGTGCGATTGCCACCTTTACTATGGCTAAATATACTCTCTTCTCCAATATGATTGAAGTTATACACCCACTTGTTGACTGAGTATTTAGATACTCCGATAATATCAGCTATCTCTTGGGCTGAGAATCCTTTCGCTTTTGCCATATATAATGCCTGCCAGCGATTGTGCTCTTTAATGTCTTTGCTGTTGAGCATCCTGAACTTGAACTCATCAGCAGTCATTGTGTCGTTAATATGGATGGGGTTCATGTTTACCTCCAGTTTGTAAACTCTGGAGATAGGATAATCGTTATTTGTAATTATGCAAGCGAAATGATATTATATCTTATTAAAGATTTAGACCAGAACTAATCTCTCCAGCCAGAATCTAAATTACCAAAAAAGTATGTATAAGTAGTTCCACGCTCAAGGAGTTGTGAAGGCTGCACTTCTATTTCCATTGTTCCGCCTCTAGATGAGAGTTGCTGTACTGCTAATAGTTTTTTCTTCAATCGTTTTGACCAAAAAGGTGCAAGATAAGTTTGAGCTGAACCCGTGACAGGGTCTTCCTTAATACCTTCCCAGGGGGCAAAGTAGCGGCAGACATAACCTTTTTCATTTGAAGCAGATACTGCAATACCAGAAAAAGGCAAATCCTTGATTGAAAGCAAAGCAGGAAAATCTGGTTTAAGTGATTTAATCATTTTTGCAGTTTCATAGATGAGGATAAGATTAAGACTTTCTGGAGCAAGGTAGCTTTCCGATGGCTTACTTTTTCCCAAAGCATTCAGCACTTTATCTTCTGGAGTAAAGGGGATAATTTCTTCAAGGGGTAATTTAAGCTCTATCATATGATTATATCTCCCAACCTCAATGATACCACTCTTAGTTATAAAACTAAACTGATTTTTTTCCGGATAAATATCGTTAAAGATTACTGATGCAGTTGCCAGAGTAGCATGTCCACAAAGAGAAATTTCCTGTGTAGGAGAAAACCATCTGATTTGAGCTAAATCAGGACTTCTCAAGCAGAAGAAAGCGGTTTCAGAGAGAGCAAACTCTTTTGCCAGTTTTTGCATTTTTATATCTGCAGGGAAATCGTCCAGTGCTATTACTGCTGCTGGATTTCCTTCATAGAATCCTCTGGAAAAGGCATTAATGAACCAAACAGGATCAATTTTATCCAGGTTCAGAGTATCTTCAATGGCAATCTCTTCATTATTATGATTATTTATACTGCTATCATTCATTGGTTAATCCCAATCTTCTTCTTTATTAGGTGAATATTGAATTTGAATCTGACGGATAATAGCATCTAAGAAAGGTTCACCGGTATCATAGACATCAAAAGGTTTGAATCCGAGATATTTATCCCACTGTCCAGCAATGTAATCATGAGAGATTACCCGATAGACTTTATCTGGTTCAATTGAATCCAGATGAGTGTATTCACATATATCAAAGGGTTTTTCCTTAGAATGAAGTTCATTTAGTGAGAAGAAAGACAAAAGATCCTTACCATAGCATGAAAAAACAACCACCGTGTTATTAAAAGGGAGCAATTCGTTCGAATCACGAAGAGTTACAGGTCCAGCAGGAATTGTTTTTCTCAAACCTCCATTGTTGATGATAGCCATATCTGGATGATAAATTCTTTCATATTCAGTTTTTAGAGCATTTGCAATCCAGCGTGAAAGAGCAGTGGATTGATATTTATCAGGAATCCAATCTTCTGGAATATAACCAATTACAATGGACATCTCTTCTTCAATTTTCACAGTCTTTTCCTGGATATATTTTGCCAGAGGAGTATCAAAATCTTTCTCTGGAATTTCCAGAGGAATAAGCTGATTTTTAAGTGAGATTATTTTGTCTTCCTCAACCTCTAGCTCAGCTAATCCCAGATAGTTTAGATGAGAACCACTATAGAGCAGGTATTTACCATTTATAAAGTAGGGAGTTTCTGCTTTTATATGGTCGTGTCCTCCAATAATGAGGTCAATTCTATTATCCAGATTAACAGCAAGAAGGCTATCTGCTTCAAAGCCTTGATGAGTTAGCACAATTATTAGATCAGTCTTTTGGTCAACTTCTTCCAGATATTTATTTATAGCGTCAACTGGAGGGAGTATAGTAACACTACTAACATTTTCGGCTTTAACTTTTTCAGGTAGTTTTTCTAATGTAACACCAAAAATGCCAATGGTTATGTTATCTCTTTCCAAAATGGTATAGGGTATTCCAGAAACACTTTGACGCGTAGTTTTATCTATTAAATTAGTGCAAACAAAGGGAAATTTAGCTTTTTTTGCTAGGTCACGAGTGTTGGTATAGGAAAAGTCAAATTCATGATTTCCAAACACACTGGCATCAAGTGCAAGCTGATTAAAAACTTCAATAACAGCTCCACCGTGAACTCCATCTTCTACCAGGGAAGAAAAGATAGTTCCAGTTTGTTGATCTCCGGTATCTACATAAATACCGTTTTTGGTCTGGCTTCTTTTTTGATTCAATATTTCTTCCAGAACCAGATATCCACCCTTAAGAGTTCCTTTCTCTTTATCTACTTTAGATTCATATACACTATGAGTATCTCCTGTGTAAAAGATTGAAATTGGAGCAGCATAGATAAAAGTGATTGTAAGGGAAAGTATTAGAATAAAATGTCTTTTAAGCTTCATAATCCATCTCTTTTAATAAACTTTCTAGTTTAAGTAAATCTTCAGGGGTATCTACTCCGATACCATTATATTCAGTTTTTATCATCTTTATAGGGATTCCGTTTTCCAGTGCTCTTAATTGTTCAAGTTTTTCTGCCTGTTCCAGTTTTCCTGACGGTAGTTTTACTAATCGCATCAAGGCGTTACGACGATAAGCATAAACACCGATATGTTGCCAGTAATCTTCAAAGTGGATGTTATCCCGATTGTATGGTATAACAGAACGAGAAAAATAAAGAGCATTGGAATCATTATCCACAACAACTTTAACCAAATTAGGGTTTGAAAGTAAGCTTAAATCTTTAATTGGAGTCATAAGAGAAGCTATCGGTAGGGAAGTATCTTGCATAACTTGAAGCAAGGGGAATAGAACTTTTTGATTGATTAAAGGTTCATCACCCTGTACATTCACAATAATATCACTATCAAGAGATTCAGCTACTTCGGCAATACGGTCAGTTCCACTTTGATGTTCTTTTCTGGTGAGAATAGCTATAGCACCAAAATTCTCTGCAGCTTCTTTAATCTGTATAGAATCAGTAGCGACTATTACCTGATCAAAAAGATTGGCATTAATTACTGCTTCCCAGACCCATTGAATAAGAGGTTTAGAAAGAAGTTTTGCCAGAGCTTTCCCGGGAAAACGGGTGCTATGATAGCGAGCAGGAATTATAGCCACTGCTTTCATTCAGCTTTTCTCTCAATTTTTTGTTGTTTCTTTAGCCAGAGCAAAAGAGCAGCGGTATCGGTATAGTTAACGCCTGGAATTCGCATTGCTTGAGCAAGATTATGCGGGCGGATTTTCATTAGTTTTTCTCGTGCTTCCCAGGCAAGGGCATTGATAGAATAA
>Ga0255345_1001782_pt1 | contig 29634 bp, 30 predicted proteins | sample wastewater_treat_6_FD_192415 | JGI IMG/M metagenome (GOLD analysis project Ga0255345, IMG submission 192415) | Wastewater microbial communities from Lulu Island WWTP, Vancouver, Canada - plant20 | ecosystem: Engineered > WWTP > Wastewater > Unclassified | place: Canada: Vancouver, British...
GATTTTGCTCAGACCTGTGATTTTGCCATCGGGGATATAAGCCACATGACATTTGCCTATGAAAGGCAGCATATGATGTTCACAAGTGGAGTAAAGGTCAATGTCCTTCACTAAAACCATCTGCTTGTATTGTTCATCAAAGACGGCCTTGCGGATGATGGCCTCACCATCCTCTCTATAGCCCTTTGTCAGATATTGCAGGGATTTTGCCACTCTTTCGGGCGTTTTGAGCAGGCCTTCCCTATTTGGGTCTTCGCCTAAAAGACCGAGAATAGCCTTAACATGCTTTGCTATTTCTTCCGTCACCTGCGGTTCGTATTTATCTTCTCTTAGATATGCCATAGTGGCGCAAATATAAATAAAATTGCAAGAAGTAGGAAAATATTTTGACGTATGAAAAAAAATTCTATCTTTGCGCAAAATTACAGATAGAAGAGATTATGTTTTGGACTTTGGAACTTGCAAGTTCATTGGATGATGCCCCATGGCCGGCAACAAAAGACGAACTTATAGATTATGCCAACCGCTCCGGTGCGCCGGAACAGGTTATAGAAAACTTAGAGGAACTCGAAGATGACGGCGAGATGTACGAGACCATAGAGGACATCTGGCCCGACTATCCCACAAAGGATGACTTCTTCTTCAACGAAGATGAGTATTAGCAGTTAAATCGCTTAACATGTGCGGCCCGGCTTTTTAGTCGGGCCGTATTGTTTTAATATGCTGCAGCGAATAGCTGCGACAGGGTAAATCATCAAGCAATATAACCATGCTTAACAAGGTCCTCTTTTGAGTTGATTGGAAAGGTGTAGCCGTCACGAAGTAAGAATAAATCATCAGACAACTCAAGAATGGCATCATATAGGTGGTCGGATACGATGATACCCTTGTGTTTCTTTTCTTCTTGAATAAGTGCCTGCATGCTCTCCACATACTTGGGCGCTATGTTTAAGAATGGCTCATCCAAAATGCAGAAATCAGCCTTCGATTTGAGGACAAGGAACATTTCCGCGATTCGAGCTTCACCGCCGGACAATTCACGGAACTGCAATCTATAATAATTATGGAATTTCGTGTCGAAAGCAACCATACCATCATAATCTACTCCATATAGCTCAAAAGCTTTTTTCAATGTCATTCTTGATGGCATGAAGAGACTATGAGGTAGATACTTGACTCTGTTGCCGATATGCTTATAATCCGTATCAAGTTTATCGTTGAACCGAACAAAAAGGTTCTGGGCTTTAATGCCGCCCATTATGCATCTGAACAGGCTGGACTTGCCGGCGCCATTCCTTCCCAAAACACCCGTAACCTTACCGGTCTCGGCGGTTATGAAAGCGCTTCGCAGTACGGTCAACTTGCCGAACTCAAGATGCACGCTATCAACCAGCATGGTATTTATATTATCCGATAGCATTCCCTATACTGATTGAAATTGATAATAAAACAACGAAGAATATAAACTCGACGACTATCGGAATAATATAATACTCAATCCTGCTGATGCCAAGATTGATATAGAAATAGATGGTATGTTTATTCTGAAACGACTTGAAGAGGTAGAGGACGACCGGAATTGACAACAACTTCAATATTATGCAAATAGGTGCTGTCGTAGGATATACGAAACACAACACGGCAGCGGCAAGAGAGTAGATTGCTAAAGTTACATATACGCCTTTTGCATATCTTGTTGATAGTTTTATTTTCTGCAGCAGAGTCATCTATCATCTTGTAATCAATGATAAAGGTACAAATTTTAAAATAATTCGGAAAAATGTATAGATTTGTATTTAAAGCGAGTCATAAAATATGATTTAATTCTTGCAAGTCAACAAGTTCCTGATTATATTTGCGAAATAAACTAACAGCGCCAAGGCAAAATAAACTAATGCTCACCTCGCGTTAAAAACTAATGGCGCTCGGAAGAAATAAACTAATATGGCGACAATTCAAGAAAAACTTACAGAGTCATTAAAGGCGCTTAAAGCATATCAAGACAGTCATCCGGACAATCTTGTAATATGCGGAGCATCGACTCTTGGTGTAACTCATACCAAGCGATTGGTAGATAATGGCTATTTGCAGATGGTCATTAAGGGATGGTATATTCCATCATCGCCAGGGAGCGAAGGTGACTCAACTGTTTGGTATGTGTCCTATTGGTCATTCGTGGTCTCTTATCTTGATAATAGGTTCGGTGAAGATTGGTGTCTTTCTCCTGAGTTATCACTGTATGTTTACAGTGGCAAAAGCGTTATTCCAAAACAATTGATTGTTCGAAGCAATAAAGCTTCAAATAATATTCTTTCACTGCCATTTGGAACTTCTATCCTTGACATAAAAGCAAGTGTACCGGATAATGTAGAGCGAGAGCAACGCTATGGGATTCGTCTATATCCACTGCCACTATCCCTGTTGATGGCATCTCCTGATTATTATAGACGAAATTCTTTAGAGGCAAGAACATGTCTGTCTATGATACGTGATGTTTCTTCGATAATAGCAGCGGCAATCGACGGTGGACATTCAACAAGAGCCGGACGTGTTGCCGGAGCCCTTCGTTCCATCGGTCGTGGAGATATGGCAGATTCGCTTATCTCTGCCATGCGACAGGTCGGATATGAACTTATGGAAGAGAATCCGTTTAACGATAATATTAATGTGAAGCTTATGGAAACATCTCCTTATGCTTCCCGCATTCGATTAATGTGGATGAAAATGCGCGAAACTGTTATCACGGAGAAAGAATTATCCTCCATTGTTGCTTCTCCAAAAACTCTTACTGACATTCTATCTCAAATAGATGCGACTTATATAAAGGACAGCTATAATTCATTGTCAATAGAAGGCTACAAGATAAGCGAAGGCTTACTTGAAAGAGTGCGTCTGGGAGACTGGGACCCGAAGAATAATGAAGAGGATAGTGACCGAAAAAACGCATTAGCCGCCAGAGGGTATTATCATGCATATCAACTCCTTCGCAAATCGATTACAGAAGTGTTAAGAGGAGACAGTGCTGCCAAAATGTATGTCAATGGACATAGAGATTGGCATTTCCAACTTTTCGAACCATGCATACGTGCGGGCATCATCAAAGCCTCTGATCTTATTGGATACCGTACGCATCCGGTTTACATCCGTAATTCAATGCACATACCTCTCAATCCCGAAGCTGTGTTGGATGCAATGTCAACACTGTCAGAGATTATGTGTAACGAATCTGACGCATTTGTCAGAGCTGTACTAGGTCATTTTTTCTTTGTCTATATTCATCCTTTTATGGATGGTAACGGAAGAACAGCAAGGTTCACTATGAATAGCCAACTTGTCACCGGAGGCTACAATTGGGTGGTTGTTCCGGTTAAGCGCCGCGACGAGTATATGCAGGCGTTGGAAAAAGCCAGCGTCGAAGAAGATATCAGCCTGTTTGTCAAATTCATAATATCTTTAATGTAAATGGATTATCTTGAATGATGATTTCATTGGCAAGAGCTGATAAGTAAAAAACTAACACTTAAGAAAAACACTAAAAATTCCAGTATGGAATACGAAAAATTAACAATTTCGGGAATCCCTAAAAAATTCGATGTTTGGGATTTATGCAATTATATCCAGCCCATAACTGAGGATATGGATTTAGAGGATATTCTTTATGACGCTTTACCCGATGAGTGTGATGAAGACAAAGGCGAAGATGCCGTTGTCATTTTCAAGTACTACGAGTCAGCAACCGGAGTTCGAATAATTCACACTCCCCACCTGCAGATACTGTCTCTTTGGCTTTCTCCCTGGGCTGTCGAAACCGATGTCCGGCTATATGCCGCTCTTATAGGCGCTATCTTGGCAAAACACAAAAAAGCCAAACTATATGATAAATACGCCCCATTAAAGGGCTTGACGGAAGATGACATCCGGTATATGATTTCCGAACGCAAGAAATATATTAAGCGCCTTATGACCACAAAAGATGAATTTACAATGAAGGGAATTCACGCCGAATATATTCTTACCAACGATCCTTCTTATATAACGCATCTACCCGCAAATTTAATTGATTCGAAGATAACGGCATTACAAGATATTTTTGTCAAGCTGCAGTGGATAGAAAATGAGGAGGAGGAGGAGGAGGAATAAATCAAGTGTAATTTGGGATTATACTCTGATGCAGGCTAAGTAATATCAGTTATTGTAACCCAAGGCGGAATCAGACTATAGAAGTTCGCTAATCTTGGTCCAATAGTAGTATGCCTCAGGTAGCGTCCTACGCAATTTTGACAGTTTGCTGCTCACTGTTGGTGTGAGTTTCATATCAAGCACTACAAACGGATCTTTCGGGTATTTCTCCACTTCACAACCTTTCTCTATTGCTGTCGCAAGGTATGCAGCTCGTGCAGAATCAGTAATACACTGCTCTATATGGTACTTGCCCGAATAGATTAGTGAGCCTATTTTTTTCACTCCACCCTGCAACATCTCAAACTGCCCTCTGCCTTGTTGTCCTCTGGTAGCAATACACAAAGCAGTCTGTCGTATATCCTCATATATTATCGTAAGGTCTGCTGACAAATGGCGATACTCCAATTCCACCTTACCTATCCTGTTAAACACCTCCGCTGTAGCTGCGAAATTATCTATCCTTTCAAACAATCGCCCCACATCATACACCTGTTTGATAATCTCTAGAGAACAATCTCTATCGCCCTTCAGATATGGAATGCCCGAAGTGTTAGGTGCAAAAGCCGTCAATTTGTCTCCAAGGATATTGCTAACCGATGGAACAGTCACCATGAGTGGCTCTTGGGAACATCTATCCCTCTTTGTTGACGGTCTTCCAACTTCTTACCCACAAACCCAAACTGCTCAATATCTTTCAAATAACTCTCAATGTCCGTTCCCGGTGGGCAAATGATATCCACATCTATCGACAAGCGATGCGCATTTTCTCCCAGAATCAACATCAATGCTGAACCGCCCCTGAAACAAAACGGACATCCTGATGACTTTAGTAACTCCAATAGCGATAGCACTCTAATCACTTTTTCGATGATATTAAGATCCGTATACCTTGTCTTTCTGGCAATAGACCTTATCCATTCCGATGTGAAGCATTCTTTTTTGATCATAAGCTTTTATTCTTCAAATATTGTTCAACAGTTTCCTTCCGGTTCCTGCGACCGGCATAGCGCAATAAAACGCTTGTGTTCACATTGTACAGCGAAAAGGCATTATCCATGATATGCTCCCATTCAATACCCTGATACATGAAGAAATCCGCATCACAATTCAGATCAACCAGTAATTTCTCCAACATAGGCATCATCACGCCCCCTCGCTCTATCAACGGAGACTCAGAAACCAAGGCCTTTACCACTACATTCCTACGATCCAGTCCCACATATTTTGACATCATATCTTGTTCCGGAGTTAGAAAGACACCTTTATAATTCTCTTGCAAGTAATGAAACACTACCTCTGTGGCGTCACGCTCCACCTCCACATAGGTGTTGTTCATTTCTGCCAAATGATGCTGCAGCAATTTTACAATCTCTCCATTGTACACACAGAAATTAAGCAGTGGAAACCGCTTCTTTAAAAATCGGTAAATATTAATCGACTTAGCATCCGGTTCGGGAGAGAATGTCTGTTTTACGTTTTTTGAAAACACACCTCTACCCACTCGGCACAATTTTCCAGCCTCTACCAAACGGCATAAATGCCATGACAATGCCTTCCTCGAAAGATTCTTTCCCTTTACAAGGCTTTCGTACAAGGAATCCAAACTAAAAGTTTCATGAAAGGAGGCGTAATCCATTATTTTTTGCGCAGTTGTTTTCATTTATTCAAAATTATTTTCTGATGCAAATATAACAAGATTTTGGCAAAATATTGTATAATTTGCCAAAATCAAGTAAAATGCTCCTCATTCGCATTGAGGAAATTACCGTAAAATAAGCAAAGTCCTCGCGACTTTGATTAATTAATGATAGCGTTCAACTATTGGAATAAATTTTCCAAAAAAGCGAAGACTGAAAAAACACTGAAAATTTATTGTCTATACGCAATGAAATTGGAATATTTTCAGCTTTGTTGTGTATAGACAATGAAAATACAGTCAGACGAAAAGTGAAAGCTGGGATGATTCTCTACATCCCGACATTGATGTTAAAGGATTTTCATTGCTATATGAGCACAGGCCTCTGCATCAGCTAAAGCATGATGATGGTTTTCAAGAATATATCCACAGGCTTCAGATACTGTATGTAATTGGTGATTTGGCAAGCTGCTTCCAAAATACTGCCTGGCCGCCATGCATGTGTCATAAAATACATAATCAGGATAGTCCATCTGATATGTTTTAAATACCGCCTTCAGACATCCTTCATCGAAAGGGCTGTGGGCAACAAGCGGCAACCCATCAATCATAGACTCAACCTTCTCCCAAACATTTGGAAATACAGGCGCATCATCGGTATCCTCTTCACTCAGACCATGTATCTGCTGGCAGAACCACTTATAATAATCCGGCTCAGGATGGATCAGGCTGTAAAACCTCTCCACTATTTTGCCGTCACGCACAATTACAACTCCAACAGAGCATACGCTGCTTCTGCATTCGTTAGCGGTTTCAAAATCTATAGCTGCAAAATCTCTCATATTCAATCATTATAATTCTCCAACATCTGGACTATCTTCCCCTTAATCTCATTCCTGTACCATTCCGGCTCAACAACTTCGACATTTGACCCCATAGAAAGGATTTCCTGTTGTTGATATTGTAAAGATAAATAATATCAATGCCAAAAAGCGGCAGTTTGGAATATTACAATCACTGCCAAAAGCCTTCAACTCTTTATCAACAACCTTGGCTACGCTTATTTCCTATGATATTCTATCAGTCCATCGATGGGCTCTGCGATGAATCCGGCGACTTTGATGCCGGATTTTTCACACATGGGCTCGAATATCCCGCGGTTGGCATATCCGAATCCTCCGACGATTCCCACCGGATAGGTGTCGGTGTCGTATTGTTTGAGGGATCTGTCGATGAATGCTTGAAAGTTTGCATCGACCATAGTCTTGATGTACGGATTGTCATAGTGCGAAAGGATGAACGGCGCAAGGCCGCCGAGATACCCCGCCGGAGCAGGGCTGCGGTAAACATTCTGCACTATACCTGTATACGAGGCATCGAATTTTGAGGCAAAGTCTTCAGCGACATCCTTAGGAATAAGATTCTTTATAAAATCTCTAAGGAACAGCCTTCCCAAAGCAGCTCCGCTACCATCATCCCCGAGGATAAATCCCCCTGACATCACCTTCTGGCTCACCTCTACTCCATCGAAGAAGCAGGTGTTGGAGCCCGTTCCCATTATTGCAACTATGCCTTTGCTATGGCCGAGAACGCTTCGTGCCGCACCCATAAGGTCGTTCTGAATATCAATGTCGGCAAATTTTGCAATAGAAAGCACAACGCTGCGGAGTTCTTCATATATAGCTTCGGTTACGACTCCGGCTGTGTACATATAAAAAGAATCGCCGTCGGATGCGCCTGTCTCATTCAGCCCGGCCGCGAGAGTTTTGCGTATGCTCTCCATTTTACCGGAAGACACATTCATACCATCTAAAATCTTACGGGCGACTTGATTTCCATTACTATCTATTACGCGCCAGTCGCTTTTGGTGGCGCCGCTCTCAACTATTATCGTTTTCATGAGCCAGTTTTTCAACATCTTTATTATAAAACTTAAATCTTGCCAATATAAGCGGCAGGCTGACTGCAAGCCATACCACACCAAGCATTGCAATGCCGCCGGACAGCCCGAATCTATCTCCTATCATACCTAAAATCCAAGGCGCCAGAGCGCCGATTCCAAAGCCGAACAGAATCATGATGGCGGCAGCCATAGAATAGAATTTTGATGAAATGACATCGTACAGTACCGGATATGTCCCCGACTCGAACAGCCCTCTGAAAAACCCGAATCCTGCGAGAGCCGCACACACTAAAATAAAATTGTGCGACAAGCCCATAAGTACAATGCAGGGCGCTGCAAGCAGCAAGCCTGTAATCTGCACCAGCAAGCGGTTTGCTCCACCTTTGCCACGGGCGATAATCCTATCGGAAATTGTGCCACCTATCATTACACCGGCAAACGCAGCCACATTGGTCCAGAACATGGAATGGAATCCCGCTGATGTCATACTCAGGTTGAATGTCACCTTCATATACTTGGGCATCCAGGTAAGGTAGCCGTTAATCCCGAAAAGAACACCTGTGAAGGCGATCAGCATGCATATGGCTGTCGGAACCTTGAAGAAGGCGGCCACACTCTCGCCAAAGGATGGTTTAGGGGCGGCCTGAACAACTTCGACTGCGGGTGCAGACTCTTCCTTTTTATCCCTCAGGCGCATCATCAATACTAAAGCGAACGCTACGCTAAGACCGCCGAAAATATAGAAAACATATTGCCATCCGAGTTTATCGGCGATCAGTCCGGCAAGCACTCCGCAAGTGATGACCCCTACATAGCTTGAAGTCTGATGCAGGCTCATTGCGCGGGCTCTGGTGGTGGTGTCGTGATATTGGGCAATCAAGCCTATATATGTAGGTCCGAACATTCCCTGGCCGATACCCATTCCGGCGCAACGGAATATGATAAATAAAAGAATGCTGTTTGAAAAGCCTGTGAACAGAGTAGCCGTACCGAAGATGAATGTGCTCAAAATAATCTGACGGCTGCGACTGAGCCTGTCGGCATAAAAGCCTGCGAACGGGACCGTTACGGCATAGAATAAGTTGAACAGCGTAGTTATCAGACCCATCGTGCTGTCTTTGGCTCCGAAAATCGTCTGAATCTGCGGCAAAACGATATTGAAAGCCTGCCGGTCTGCCTGATTGAGGAAGAAGGCAATCCACAGCAGGATTACCACTTCCCATTTATAGAATTTTTTTGTAGTATCAGGGGAAATACTTTTTAAAGCCTTATTCCACATACTGTCAATCCGGCCTGCTGCTATTTGTCTCATATGCGGTTACTGCCTTCCGCACATGCCCATACTTCAAAAGCAAGGCCTTGGCTGTGTCGTAATCGGTGATGTTTGTCTTTTCCATTATCATCCGCGTACCGCGGTCGACAAGTTTCTTGTTGGTAAGCTGCATATCAACCATCTTGTTGCCCTGAACATGTCCGGTAAGAATCATCACCGCCGTAGAAATCATATTCAAAACCAGTTTAGTGGCGGTACCTGACTTCATCCTGGTACTGCCCGTGACAAACTCAGGCCCTACAATAACCTCTATGGGAATTTCGCAGGCTTGTGAGAGTTCCGAGCCCTCGTTGCAGCAAATACAACCGGTAAGCATCCCTATTTCGCGTGCCTTCTTTATTGCTCCTATCACATAAGGGGCGGTACCGGAGGTGGAGATGCCGACAAGGGTGTCGGCGGAAGTGGGGTTGTAAGCCATAAGATCACTGATGCCCGATTCTGCATTATCCTCGGCTCCCTCTACTGCTGTTCTGAATGCTTTGTCGCCTCCGGCTATTATGCCTATGAATTTGCCGGAAACTCCGAAGGTGGGAGGAATTTCGGAGGCATCCACCACGCCTAACCTTCCGGATGTACCTGCACCGATATAAAATATGCGCCCGCCACGCTTTACTATTTCCTCAACAAGCCGCTCTATAGAGGGAATCGCTCTTTTTACGGCTGCCGGCACGGAATAGTCTTCATTGTTGATACCCTCAAGTATTTCCCTCGGGTTCATCTTCTCGAGATGAGAGTAATGCGAATCCTGTTCGGTGGTTTTCATATTTGGAAAAATTACTTCCCGAACAGTTCGTTCAAGAGCCTGGCAAGACGATACCCTGCATACTGAAGGTCTGTCTCCACTATACTGCGGGAGAGTTCCATAGTGTCAGGCTTAAGTTCGGTGGCTCCGGATTCGTTTATATCCCAGATGCCGCGGTTTCGCGCCGCAATATCATGACACCACTCATACAGTGCGGCCGAATAGTCTCGATGTCCCCGCACGCTTATATAATCTCCTGCAGCCACTTTTTTCCTTTCCCTTTTTGAAAGGACATCAAGTTTCGCAGCAATCTCGTCCGCTGTCATTTCCGGAAAGAGAAAATTCGGAGACGCATCATAGAAATAATGGAAACTGCCGGTCAAATCATTGCCCATTGTGCATTTTCTGGCCGCTACCTTGCCGGGAAATTTGTTGTGAACCGGACAATGCATATCACCTACAAAGTGAATCAACTGGCGGATATGGAAGATAACTACTGAATCCGGTTGCGATTTATAATCTGAAAGTATATAGCATGCTGCCCGTAGAGACTGCACGGCATCGCCATGCCTCAACGTTCTGGCCGTTCCTGGATCATAGGTATCGTTGTCGTCCACGGCAAACTCGTGCCAATAATGAGTGAACGAAATTTCCTTATCCCTGCGATGTATATCCATCCAAACGGCATCCAACTTTAGGTCGTAAGGCATATAATGAGCGATATTAGCCTTCGCCTCGGCAGTCAAGTGCCGCTGCGCGATTTCAATTATTACCTCATGTCCTAACTTACCCCATGCAAAGACCGAATACTGCGCCATAATGGCGGCAAATACAATGATGACAATTTTTTTCATTTAGCTATATTATTACGATTTGTGTTTGTTTAATACATTGTCCGCTTCAGAACAATCTTCCTTGCAAATATATCATATCGTTGTAATAAATCCAATTTTTATTTTTTCGTTATAAGCGGGCAGGGGCAAAACGCTTCCTGCCGCCAAGAAAAAGAGTCGCTCCGGTAAAACATTATTAAACAATGATTTTATTTAAAATAATGATTTCATTTTGATTGCAATATGAAATTTATTTGATATCTTTGTGCGGAAAAACAATAATTATGGCACAATCACAATTAACAATTCGTATAGATTCGGACCTCAAGAAGCAGTTCGACTCTCTCTGCGAGGAGTTTGGCATGAGTACAAACACTGCATTCAATATCTATGTCAGAACAGTTGTGAGAGAAAAAAAGATTCCTTTCACAGTCGCAGCTGTTTCCGACTCCGATATAATGGAGAGCGGACGTCAAGCCTTCTATCGTATGCGCGAGCAGGCAGTCCGCAATGGCATTGCCGGAATGTCTTTGGAAGATATCAACGCTGAAATAACCGCAGCGAGAGCTGATAAGAGGTAGCTCCAATGAAAGTATATGCTGTCATAGACACGAATGTTCTCGTATCTGCCCTATTGGCAAAGCATCCCGACTCCGCCACTGTAGCAATTTTTAACCGGAAGACTCTTTTTTGGTTACAGGAAACATAAAGCATTTCCCGAAAATCAGCAAGGTTGTTACACCAAACGAGATGCTGGAGATTCTTAACTCACTTTAAAGAAGTCACAACAGTAATTTGTCTTTGAATAATCTTGAAATGTCAGAAAAGCAGTACCACACAAAATACGGAACAATCCACTATTGGGTTAATGCCTTTAAGAAGGGCAGGGCCACACTTGTGATGCTTCCGGGCCTAACGGCCGACCATAGGCTGTTTGAAAAGCAAGTAGAGGCTTTTGAGTCGAAATATAATCTTTTGGTTTGGGACGCTCCGGGGCATAATGCATCAAGGCCTTTCGAGCTCCGATTCAATTTTGAAGATAAAGCACGCTGGCTCCACGACATCCTAACTGCCGAGGGCATTGAAAAACCTGTACTAATTGGCCAGTCGATGGGAGGTTATGTCTCGCAGATGTATATTCATCTATACCCTGGAGAGGTTGCCGGATTCGTTTCCATAGGCTCAGCGCCGCTACAAAGAGAATACTACACAGGCATTGAACTGTGGCTCCTGAAACATATGTATCCTGTCTATCGGATGTACCCTTGGAAGGCGTTGGTGCGGGATGGCTCCAAAGGGTGTGCAACAAGCGATTATGGACGCAATCTTATGCGAGAGATGATGCTGACCTATGAGGGCGTATTCGAAGAATATTGCCGGCTCACGAGTCATGGATTCAAGATGCTTGCAGAGGCGGTAGAACAAAACCTGGCCTATGAAATTGACTGCCCCGCCCTATTGATTTGCGGAGAACGCGATATGGCCGGTTCCGCAAAGTTCTATAACAAGAGGTGGGCCTCCAAAACCGGATTCCAATTGGAATGGATTCCTGATGCCGGACACAACGCCAATACAGACAAGCCGGAACTTGTCAACGCACTTATCGAAAAATTTGTACAAGGAGGCGGAAAAGATTAACGCTACTCCCCTGCCTCTTTGATTATTTTCTCAACCTTTGCGTAGCCATCAGCCGGAACATTCCAAATCAGGGCGATGATACAAGGTCAAATTTGGAAAATCCTTTCAAGTTTCTCTGCTTCTTCCATCAGTTTCGCTTTATTGGTTGTTTTTAGTTTCAGCAGATTCTCCAACTTCCACCTTATGGAAGGATATGTCTTGAAATAGTTGAAGTCGAAATTGTCCCAGTCAGGTTCAGCCCGCTCGAAACTGATCAGAAAAGATTTGTCCCTGTCTGTCATCATCGCATTTACACCCTTGATAAGAGAAATACGGGTCTCTTCAAAATCACTATAAGTAAACGGAATTTCTGTCATGCCTGCGAATTGGTTTTCAAGAGCCTCGTGTTGATCAATCAGACTAGGAGCAAATGACTCATGAATCGGCCTGTCGCTCCCAAGAATACAGAATAAGAGCCCCTCGCGAGTATCTGCCATAGGATACTCCATAGTCCTGATATCAAACAAATCCCTTGGGTGCTGACGGGATAATGCGGCTGCAATCTTTCCACCATACAGTTGGCTCATTGGCACAATGTCCGCCTCGCAGTACAAGCCGAACTCTTCCTGTGCCTTCTTGCATACAGACTTCCTGATAACATCTCCTCCAACAATTCCCCTTTTAATCTGATTAACCTCAATCTTAATCTGCCTCCCTTGATATTCACATAGCAGCTTTGATATTTCCGGTTTGAAAATGATATGCATTCCCCTAAACGTCTTTTTTGCTTTTAAAGCGATGGATTCAAGATGCATATTGATCTGGGATATACTTGTATTACGGTCCGCCAATGGGATGTATGTCAAATCAATATCAACTGAATATCGCGGAAGGTTTCTAACAAAAAGATTTATGGCAGAACCTCCGTGGATAGCGAAGACATTCTCTTCTGTCACCAAAGGTATCATCCTGAGAAGTATCTCAACTTTCCTTGCGTATTCTTTATTCATAGTCTGCGAGTTCTTTGGGTATAGTTATCTGATATTTGCTTATGTATGTTCCACCGTCTGCCAATGACCTATTGCCTTTGCCAAGGTCAAGAGCGGATTGGTCAAGCGCTTTGAACCACTGATGTCCTGCTTTCTCTGCCATATATAAGAAGAGACGCTTGACTTTTACGGATGAACAGTCCTCAAGCAACTGCTGGACGATTGTCGGTCGGAGGGTTGTCAGCATCTCCATTACATAATAGATGTCAAGGAGTGAATATTGCGCAGGCGCAAGAAGAAGGCATTCCATAAAAGCCCTTTCCGGAGTTGAGACAAGAAGCCGATGTCCCTGATTGTCAATAGTCTCTATGCCCAGCTCTTTGCTGAAGACGGATGTAGTGAAATATCTCACGGTCATATCCCATTCTTGTTGAAGCATCCACGATGGAAGACGCTGTTCCTTCGAAGTGAAGAGAAATGCCTGCGGTTTTCCCATTGCGACGAAGTGGGAGTATCCGTGAAGATCAAGGGCGGAAGATGCTCCGACATGGCAGCTCTTGCCTAATTGAGCATTATACGAAGCAAGCGCGGCATATAATGACGGATTGCTCCCGGCAAACTTGTAAACGCCATGGGACACACGCTCAAGCCAACCACTCCTGACATAGAGTGTCTGCTCCTTGCGGTCTATCCCCTTCTCTGCCATCCAGGAGGAGAAATAGAGAGAGCCAGGCGGTGTAAGGTCTAAGATTTGTTTTATTTTTGTTGCCATAGCGGTAAATATTACCGCAAATATAAACAAAAATAATAATCAATAACGATATTTATACAAGATTTATCAGTATTTTCATATACCGCCCCCTACTCCCCTGCCTCTTTGATTATCTTCTCAACCTTTGCATAGCCATCAGCAGGAACATTCCAAATCAGGGCAGTAATGATTGAGCCAAGAATGCCGAAGCCTATTACATAAATATACACGCGGTTCCATCCCAAGGCGGAACTAGCCACACTGCCGAACCACATACCTGAAACCAAAGTGCTCATGTAACCTAAAATACCTAAGATGCCGTTACCGGTAGCGGCCGCATACTTGGTGCACTGCATTGAAGCACAGGTGCCGTAGAGAGCCTGGGGGCCATAGATAAAGAAGGATGAGAGTATGAGGAATATAATGGTGGAAGCCATTCCGCTTGAGCCCCAGAAGAGGGCAAAGCATATAGTAGTCAAAACCATACAAACTAAACAGGTACGATGCGCCCTGTGACCGAAGAATTTATCGGTTGCCCAGCCGGAGACAAGCATTCCGAGAATGCCTCCCACAAGCTCGCAGCTGCCTATCACGGTTCCTGCAATGGCAATTTCAAAGCCCTTGTCCTGCACCAAAAAAGTACCGCCCCAATCCAGGATGGTACCACGGATTACATTCATACAGAAATTAGCAAAAGCAAGAGTCCAAACGATAGGATTTTTGAAAACCATCTTGACCATGATCTTTTTCTGGAGACCCTTGCTCAGCGGTTTCTCCTTGGAAGAAGCATCTTCATCCATCTTCTCTACAGGAGGAAGACCAACCTCCGAAGGGTCATCCTTGACACCGAAGAAAATTATCGGCACACCCATAAGCGCTATAGCCGCAGGCACTATGAAACAAAGATTCCATGCGCTGTAACCGAAATGCCTTAGAAGGAAACCGCACAGCACCACCACCAGACCGGCGCCGATGCTATGAGAAGTATTCCAAATTGCCTGTTTAGTCGGAAGCTCTTTCGGCCTTACCCAATGAGCAAGCAGGCTCATGCAAGGCGGAACGCCCATTCCCTGAACATAACCATTCACCAGCCACAGAGAGCCTATAAGATAAACAAGCACCATCGTAGCCTTGCCCTCGGTGTCCAAAAGGTGCATCACACCGTTCATCTTTGGACTAAAGGCAATGGCGAAATTGACAAGCGCAGAGAGCAGCAGGCCGAGAGACATGATTTTCCGGCGGCTGAAGCGGTCCGCCAAATAGCCGTTGAAAAAACGAGATGCTCCGTAGATGATGCCGTTAAGCGTCATGAAGATACCTAACTGCACTTTGGTTATGCCCAATTCGGCCTCCATCGCAGGAATGGCCATTGAAAGGTTCTTGCGTACAAAATAGAACAGAGCATAACCTATCATAAGGCTGATGATTATCCGCCACTGCCAACGATTATGCTTCTTTAAAGTTGCTGCGTCCATAGAAAGGATTGGTTTTTTGATTCAGGTAAAGTAGTTGGATGCAAAAATAGGCAATTTTTATAATAGAATGGCAATTATTGTTAATTTGAATAATTTGCCTGAAAGCCATAAAAAATTGAATTGTATTATTGATTAAAAACAAATAATCAATATTTTTGTGTCATTGAAATAAAAAGGAGGAATAATAATGAAAAATAAGATTGATGAAATTCTTAAGTATAATGCCGGATATGTAGAGGAAAAGCTGTACGTGCCTCACATTACGGATGGAAAACCAAAATTGAAGCTTGCCATCGTCACTTGTATGGACACCCGGCTTACGGTCATGCTTACCCATGCTCTCGGCCTGAAGAATGGAGATGCAAAGATTATCAAGGTGGCAGGAGGTACAATCTTGAATGATTATGATAATGTCATCCGCTCCCTTTTAGTTGCTATCTACGAGCTCGACTGCGACGAAATCATGATAATACATCACACAGATTGCGGTGCGTGTCATATGAACAGTAAAGACATGCTCAGGCTTATGAAAGGAAAGGGCATTTCTGATGAGGCAATCGCCATGGCCTCAGGGCAGGTCAATTTAGATGAATACCTGGAAGGCTTCCACGACACAGAATCCAGCGTACGCAAAACAGTCGCCACAGTCCGCAATCATCCCCTTGTTCCGAAAAACATCTCCGTACGCGGCTTTATCATGGATTCCAAGACAGGTGGATTGATGGAGGTAATGTAGTTTTTTTGCGATAGAACACATTTAAAAAATGAGCTTCATCCGACAAGGGATGAAGCTCTAACCGTTATTAAAGTGCAATATGTATCGACTAAATGGATAACATCGGCACTGAATCGCACGCAAAGATATAAAACTATAGATTATTAAACAAGTGCTCTAAAGAATTTTTCCAATAGTGCATATTCATCATCTAATAAGCCATTCGGCGGCTGGAACCATACGGATGGTGTACTAGTCTTTTGCAAAGGAGGTAAAACTTCCATAATTTCCAAAAATCAGAAGGGCAAACTTCCATATTTTCCACTTTTTGGAACTCTAAACTTCCATATTTTCCCGAAAAATGAGTTCTAAACTTCCATAACGGGACAAATATTCAAACGAAAACCAGCGAAAATTTTCAAGTACGTTTGAAAATAATTATTTTTTTGCGAAAATTTTCAAGTGCGTTTGAAAATAATTATTTTTTGCGAAAATTTTCAAGTGTGTTTGAAAATAATTATATTTGCAAAAAATATTCAAACATGGTTGAAATAATTGATTCCATACGGAAGTATAATTTCTGGGATAATAATCCCATAGATTTAGGTTATACCCGTACATTTTACACAAATAAAATCGGGCAATATTTGGGCAATAAGTTAGTAAAAGTACTTGTTGGACAGCGTCGAGCAGGCAAAAGCTACATTTTACGCCAAATAGCATCCGGATTATTATCTGCAGGCATAAAGAACGAAAATATTCTTTACATCAACAAGGAATATATAGAATTGACAAGCTTGCACAACGCCGTAGAATTGGAGCAATTGTACAAAGCTTACAAAGAGGTGCTCAATCCTACCGGCAAAGTTTATATTTTTATTGATGAAATACAGTACATCGAAGAGTGGGAGCGCTTTGTAAACTCTCACTCTCAAGATTTTGCAGAGCCTTGTGAGGTTTTTATCAGCGGTTCAAATTCCAAACTGCTATCCGGCGAATTAGCAACGCTTTTGTCCGGCAGATACATTGAATTCGAAGTGCTCCCATATAGCTATACCGAATATTGCGAAGTCACCCGGCAAAAGAAAGGCAGTAAAAGCTACAAAAAGTTCCTTCAAAGCGGAGCTTTGCCGGAGCTTTTCAATCTTAACGATGATGAAATGAAGCAAAATTACATTTCTTCCATCAAAGATACGGTAATATTGCGTGATATAGTATCGAGGTATAACATAAAAGATGTAAGGCTGTTAGATGACTTGTTTATTTATTTAGTAAATACTGCATCCAATTTAATCTCGATAACAAACATCATCAATTATTTTGCATCGAGGAAGCGTAAAACAAATTACGAAACGCTTTCTTCGTACATTGGTTATTTAGAAAATTCATTTCTTGTTCATCGTGCCGAACGATATAACATAAAAGGAAAAGACATTATTTCGGGCAATAGTAAATATTACATAAATGATTTAAGCTACAGAAATTATCTTTATACCGGATATGATTACGGAATTGGATATCTTTTGGAAAATGCCGTTTATTTGAGTTTAAGGCGTGCAGGATACCAAGTTTATGTTGGAACGATAAAAGATACTGAGGTTGATTTTGTGGCAATAAAAGGAGATAAAAAACTCTACTTACAAGTAAGCCTCAGCCTTAACGAAGAACATACAAGAGATAGAGAGTACCGCTCCTTGAAACTAATAGAAGATAATTATGATAAGTATGTGGTAAGTATGGATGATTACAAAATCCCATCCAATGAAGGGATTGAGCACATATCAGCGTGGGATTTGGATGACTTTTTAAATTAACCCTATATATACTTCTTCATCTCCTCGCCGATTACTCCGGCTTCCAATTCGATTAGATGCTTGGCGGTGCTCGATTTGATCTTGGGTATCAGCACACCCTCCACCTGAAAGAATCCCACCTCGGATTTCATGTGAATTTCGATTTTAATCGGTTTTTTGTCTCCCTTGACAATTCTGACTTTCTCTATTGAATTCGCCGAATATTTGTGGATATCGCCCTCTTCGGGTTTTGAAGGTATCTCCAAGGTGATGCGGGCTCTGCCCTTGGTCATATCACAGCCGTCAGCGATGAGGATGAGTCCGGCTTCAAGCGAATGAATCAGATGAGTGCCCATATGCCCCAATATCCCTTCCATCGCTGTGGCGCGTATCACTGTGCGGCGCGTTATATTATCATCCCCGGGCAACACTTCTTCAAGTATCTTAGTAATAAGCGGATAGGATATTAAACCTGAATATAGTTCGTGGTCCTTGCGCCCTATGGTCATGCCGGTGTCGTGCAGAAAAGATGCGAGTATCAAAGCCGCGACACTGTCGGCAAAGGTTCCTGCCTGCTCCTTCTCCAAACTGGTCTGTATTCCGTCCTCGTGAAGCATCCCTATCATCTTCAGAGCGTTATAGCAAACCTTTTTCATGTGTACCGGCCCGTGATCATTCAGCCCGATACGCACAATCGACACATTGTTGGCATAGTCCTGCAAACTCTTCACCTCGGCGTTTGTAATGAGTGCCTGATAAACCCGTAGCGGCAGGTCATCTTTTAAAGGATCTTTCTCTATTATATCCTTGACAAGTCGTAGAATCGCATTTTCTGTTGCAATTTCTTTGGGAGATTTAATTTCTTTCATGCATCTTTCGCCTTTGTATCCATACATATCGTCACAGGGCCGTCATTCACAAGTTCAATCTTCATATCAGCGCCGAACACTCCCATACCCACCGGTTTGCCGATAAGTTCGGACATTTTACGGCAGAACAGTTCATACATGGGAACGGCAAGCTCATGGCGGGCGGCATTGATGTAAGAAGGACGGTTGCCTTTCTTGGTACAGGCGAGAAGGGTGAACTGGCTCACCACTATTACATCCCCCGATGATTCTATCACGGAGCGGTTCATAACGCCCTCATCATCATTGAAAATCCGAAGGTTGGCGGTCTTACGCGCAAGCTTATCGGCATCCTCTGCTGTATCGTCATTGCCAACGCCAAGCAGTACGAGCAAACCAGGGCCGATTGACGATTTAATGGCGTCATCTATCGTAACGGATGCGCGGGATACTCTTTGAATTACGGCTCTCATTGCTAAAGGTCAATACCGAATTTGTCCCCTATCTTCATGTACAGATTGCCGTCATCCAGGCTCATGCCGATTTTGTCATTCATTTTTATTCCGAGACGGAACTTACCGTCTCCCCTAATCATTTTGTCGAGGCTATGAATGGCTTTGTCGTTATTATTTAAAAAGAAATTGAACATAGGATTATTGATTATACTAAGCCAAATTTACGAAAATTATTTCAATATCCTTTTATATCACCTGCTATTATCTATTTGGGTAGAGGGGGAAGGGGCATATAACCTATTGTTTTCTATTCAAATAGAAGAAGGGGGTTATATCACCTGCTTTTTACGTTTCCAGTTCAGGATGGGGAGGAGGAAGGAAATTACAGCGGCGCCAATCCAGAACCAGCTCGCATATGTAAAGTCATGAACACCGTCAACAATATTGCCATCAAGCAAAATACCCGTAACCACATTCTGAATACCGGCAGCGGCGTAGGATGCCACACCGACTATGCCTAAAGCGGCTCCGCTTGCTTTCCTCGGCACCAAATCGACAGCCATCAAACCTCCGATAAAACTAACCAGCACGCCTATTGCAATGCCGAAGAGCACCATGGCAATGATGTTGATTACCTTGCCGGGGCCTCCGAAAAGGAATAGCGCAAGGGCGATGGCTTCTAAAACCCCCGCGGCAAAAGCCGGATAATTGCGGTTCCCCTTGAATATTGCATCTGACAGCCAACCGGAAAGGACAGTTCCTATAATGCCAAAGATTGGATTGATGCCGATGATTGCGGCGGCTTCAGCCAAGTCGTAGCCTTTGGCTTCCTGAAGAAAGATTACGCCCCACTCGTTGATGGCATAGCGGCTTATATACATGAATGCGCTTGAAAGGGCGAGAATCCATACACCGGGATTACGAATAACTGCGAGCTGTATAGCCTTTGTATCTGCTTCCGAAACCTTAGCCTCAGCTTGAGCCTTCTCGCCGGAAAGTTCTTCTATAGATGGCAGACCTTTGCTCTCCGGAGTATCGTGCATCCAAAGCAGTATAAGGATAACCCCCACAATACCTGCCGCTGCAGCTCCAAAGAACCCCCACTTCCAACCGAATGAAGCCACAAGCATACCTGTGGCAATAAAAGAAAGACCCTCCCCTATATTATGAGATGCGCTGAAAAAGCCATAATATGTTCCTCTGATTCTAAGGGGAAACCATCGGCTGAGAGAAACAACCGCTGCCGGCGACCCTATTGACTGCGCCCAGCCGTTAATCGCCCACATTACCGCAAAGGAAACAAAAAGAACCGAGCTGGAGATTCCGGCTGAAGCGCTTGATGCCCCCAATATTCCCATCAACAGGTTCATTACAGCCGAAACTGCAAGGCCTGTGGCCATAAAACGCTTGATGTTGGAGCCGTCTGCGAGGAAGCCGTTGACGAGCTTGCCTACCGCATAGGCCCAATAAAGACAAGCGCCGATTATTCCCAATTGAGTAGCGTTAAGCAGCCCTGCATCGATCAGAGGCTGCTTCATTACGCCCATAGAGAGGCGGCAGACATAATACAGCGCATACCCCAAGGTGCCTGCTAAAAAGGTTTGGAGACGCTGTCTGCGCCACTGCTTATCTACAAGATGCGGAGCCGTCTTCTCCACAGACGGCGCACTCATTTTATAGAGACTCATACCAATCTCTCAGAACATACCATATCTTCTTCTTTTCACCTTTCTCGGACAACACTCCCTTGCGGTTATAATCATCTTGAATACCAATCAATTGGCGGCGGGGAGAGCGGAAATCTTTCATTATCCACGGACATGTTCCGGCCAATTGAGGCATTTTTTTCTGCATGGCGATTTGGGCCTTATAAACTTCGACTCCATATTCCTCAGTAAACTTAACATCGGCCCCGCCGTGATACCCGTATTTAACTCCTGCACCCCATTCGGTAATAACGACCGGCTTATCCACAGGGAAGGTCCAGCTTACCCTGCCGCATTTTTCAGCAGCTCCATCATACCAGCCTATGTATTGGTTGAAACTGATAAGGTCCGAATCCTGCAATAATTCATCTTCCACCGTAACCACTCCTTTGCCCAAAGACTCCTTTTCCATTGCCGCAGATACAAGGCGGGAGCCATCCAATCTGCGGGCTTCTTTTACAAGAGCGCTTAGGAATTCATAACGTTCGGGAGAGCGGGGCGTCTCATTTCCAACAGACCAAATCACAACGGAAGCCCTGTTTCTGTCACGGGTAATCATCTCGTTAAGCTGGTTCATCGCATTGTCAAATGTATTGCGGTTTTTCCAAGAAATGGTCCAATAGACAGGAATCTCGGACCATACCATCAGGCCGAGAGAGTCTGCGACCCTAACCATATTCTCGTTGTGCGGATAATGGGCCAGACGAACAAAATTGCAACCCAATTCTTTTGCGGCCGAAAGCAAAGACTCGGCATGCTCGCGACTCCAGGCTCTGCCTCCTCCATCCAATCTCTCCTCATGAATTGCCACTCCCTTTAAAAATACGGGTTCATCGTTGAGAAGTATGGAGCTGCCGCGGGTGGAAATTGTGCGGAAACCCACCTTATCAGACATGGCATCGCTTCCGGCAGACAAATCAACAGCGTATAACTTGGGAGAAGATGTGCTCCAACGCTGAGGTTTTGCTGATTTAGAAAAATACCCCTTTCCGGACTCATCCGTCTCTACCGAAACCTTCCACTTAAGTTCCGGAATGGATATGCTCACTTTTTTACCCTTCAATTCTTCTCCATCCAACTGCACCCAACCCTCAATTTTCCGTCCGCTTTCATCCAAACGCATAAAATAATCTCTGATAAACACATCAGGGGTTTCTATCACTTTAACATCGCGCGTGAGGCCTCCATAATTCCACCAATCGCTGTTAATGGTAGGCACCCCGTCTAAAATGCGGTTATTGTTCACCTTTACTACGAGAGAGTTTTCACCGTTCTTAAGGTGCGAACTCACCTCAAAGCAGAAGGGAGTAAATCCCCCGATATGATGCCCTATCACGCGTCCGTTAATGCCGACAACAGCATCGTAATTGGCTGCACCGAAATATAAAAAGTAGCGCTTTCCCTCAGCAGGCGTCAGAGAAAACAATTTTCTGTACCAAATTGACCCCTCGTAAAAGTACAACTTTTCTTTTTGAGTATTCCAGTCACCGGGGACATAAAGCGATTCGGCCCTGTCGAAATCGTACTCTATCAAACGGGTTGAATCCCGCCAATAATGCTTGTCTGCAAAATAGGTCGATGAATCTTTCTTCCGCTTCATTCTATAATTGTAGAAGCCATTATCGTATTGGTCTGTAAGGGCATCCCATCTGCCTGCAAGAGATGTTGTCGTGCGCCCCGGCACATTGGTTATCAAAGCATAGGGGTAAGCAAGACCGTCCGAATCTGCTGCAAGGCGTTCTGAAGTTTCATCTTGAGCTTTGAGTGAAAAAGATAAAAGCAAGAGAAGTGAGATGCAGATAATTCTATTCATGATTAAAATTTCAAGGTGGCTATAATTGGATAATGATCGGAGATATAGGGGATATTCTTGTAAGACTTGTCTATTACGGAGAAACGTCTGCATCTGCGGAAGCCCTGGTAATAAATGTAGTCTATCACATAGCGGTCTTTTCTTTTACCGAAGGCGTTGAATGTGCCCACATCCAGCCCTTTGCGTTTTGCGCTGAGACGGGCATTGGTCATGCGCTCATTCAAATCGAGAATCACCTGATTATCATCGGGGATATTGAAATCTCCGGTTAGAATAACGGGACGGCCGCCGGCAAGAGAGTCAATTCTTTCTTCAATCAAAGCCAGCCCTTTCTCCCGGGCAAGACCGCTGATATGGTCGAGATGTGTATTTACGAATAGCAATTCTTTTCCTCCCCTTTTGAGTTTCAGAATAACCCAGGTCGCTGTCCGCGTATTTCTGGCATTCCAGCCTTTAGAAGGCTCAGAAGGCGTCTCGCTGAGCCAGAAAGTGCCTTTGTCCAAAAGTTCGAATTTGTCTTTCTTCCAGAATATTTCGGTTCTTTCACCGGTGAATCCTACTTCTCTGCCTATACCATATCCTTCATATTCAGGGCACTCGTTCAATATGAATTCCGCCTGGAAATCAAGACATTCCTGAACGCCTATCAAATCGGGGGATTGGGCTTTAAGCATTGCCGGAGTGGCGATTTTGCGGTTATTCCAATGATGGTCACCATCTTTTGCAGTGCCATATCTCATATTATAAGACATAACCGAGATGGATATCAAAAAAGAGCAAAGAATTGTATTTAACATAAGTGGTTCGGAATTAATTAATAAAGACAAAGATAATAAAAATATCCCTCGGCTTCGGGTTGGCGGCGGGGAAAGCTTGATTTTGATTGAAGATGATAGAATAACGCTAATAAATTATTTTATCCTTGTAATAAACTCATCTGTTGTTTTTCATAAAAATAAATGTAACTTTGCATTAACGATGTCGTTAAACGACCTTGTTAACCACAGCCAAAACAATAACAGCCACAAACCATCTATCATGAAAACAAAAATAATAGCCCTGCTGCTTGGATTTATGCCCCTGACGGCCCCCGCCCAAGAGCCCTTCTTGCCCAAAGAGAGCCAAGAGCAAGAGCACCTCTCACCCAAAGAGTCCACGGCACAAAAACCATTTTCCCTAAAAGAGTGCCTTGACTACGCTGTGGAGCATAATGACAAGCTTCAGAAAGACAAACTCAGCATGGAGTCTGCCGTACAATCGAAACGGGAGATTGTAGGTGCGCTGCTGCCGCAAATAAATGCATTCAGCGGCCTCAACTACAATATCCAAAAGACCACCATCGCCATGCCCAACTTCGTGAATGCGATGATGCCTCCGGCCATGCAGGACCCGGACGCCCCAAAATACATGACCGTCACCATGGGCATGGACTACGGCGCCAACTGGGGCGGGAGCATCAGTCAGCAGATAGTCAATTTTTCGCTTTTCAATGCACTCAACATCGCTGACCTTTCCGGCGAAATGACCGAAATCGGAGCGAAAATCAATACCGAAGATGTAATAGCCCAAACCGCCGGCCTCTATTACTCAATCCAGGTGCTGACCTACGCAGTAGAACTTTTCGATGAAAGCATAGCTCTGATGAACCGCACATTACAAATGTTGGAGGTAAACAAAGCCAGCGGCCTGATGCGGCCCGTGGATGTAAAGCAGCTGAGAGTGAACAAGATAAATTTAGAAACCGAAAAACTCTCCATGATTCAGGCCATAGACATCCAAAAGAATCTGCTCAAACTCCAAATGGGCTTTCCGATGGATGAAAAGATAGAACTGCCGCCCATAAACATCAAAAATATGGAAGAGGAAATTTTGACAAACGCACTGACTGCCTTCGATATGAGCAGCCAACTTTCCTTCAAGATGTTCAAAAGCCGGCAGAAAATGCTTGACCTGCAATATAAAGCGGCCGTGTACGAGACGCTTCCGATGCTCAGCCTGAGCGCAAATTACGCAATGAATTATATGGGAGATGATTTCAAAGGCGAAACCTTCCATAAATTCCCCGTATCCGCAATATCCCTCAACCTCAGGGTGCCGATTTTCACCGGACTGTCCAAAACCGCAGGTATAAAAAAGGCGGAAATCGAAAGGCAGAAGTCTTTGCGCGATGAAAGAAGCCTAAGTCAGTCGCTGGCAATGGCTTATGGAAATGCGCTGATGTCGCTCGAACAAAGCAGAAAGACCATGGACTCTCAAAAGCGTAATAAAGAGATGGCGCAGGAAGTCTTCGATGTGATAGAAAACAATTACAAAGAAGGCATCTCTTCTCTATCAGACCTGCTGAATGCAAATTCAGCCTTAATCCGCTCTCAAATGAATTATGTGAATGCGTTAAACGGCTGCATGAAAGCATACATCGATCTCAAAAAAAGCAACGGAACAATTAGCGAAATCAAAAAATAAAGCAATATGAAAAATTCAAGAATAAGAGCAATAATAATCATCGCTCTGATTATAGCGGGCATGGCAGCCCTTCTGCTCGTCAATAAAAAGAAAATGCAGGAGCAGAGTTCGCTCGCTGCTGTCTTCGACAAAACCGAAACCGTATCTACCGTAAAGGTGGAAAGCGAGGTCTTCAAGCGCGATTTCAGCTCCAACGGAATAACGCAGGCGGTAAAGGAACTCAATTTCGTGTCTGATGTATCAGGCAGAGTCACAACGGTTTATGTAGACAAAGGCAGCCGCGTTGCCGATGGTACGCCTCTTCTTAAAATCGACAGCGAACTCTATGAGGCTGATTACAAGGCTGCAAAGGCGGCGTATGAGGCGCTTAAAAAAGATGAGGAACGCTTCACCCGCTCAAATGAGGCCGGAGGAGTTACGAGCCAGCAATTGGATAATATCAGGACCCAGCTTGTGGCAGCCGAAAGCAGGTATATAGTAAGCCGCCGGAAATACGAAAACACTGTGGTGAAATCCCCTATGGCAGGCACGATAAATTTACGCTATGTAGAGCCCGGCGCACTCATCGCCCCCAACGCACCGCTGTTCGAAATCGTGGATGACAGCCGCCTGAAAGTGATATGCAATGTGCCTGAAGGCAGAATCCGTCTTCTGTCCTCAGGCCAAAAAATCAAAGCCGCAGACAGCAGCTTGCCCGGAATTGTCTTCACCGGTAGAATCAATCACATCGGCATTAAAACCGACAGGGGGCTGAATTACCCCGTGGAAGTGCTGTTAGACAAGGACAGCAGGCTCAAAATCGGCATGTACCTGAAAGTATTTTTTGAAGATAAGGAAGGGCGCAAAGCCATAATTATCCCCCGCAAGGCCGTAGTGGGCAGCGCAAAATCTGCCATCTCCTATGTGGTGGAAGATGGAAAAGCCTTCCGCCGGGAATTGACATTGGGAGATATGGTTGGCGATAGAGTGGAGGTGCTTGAGGGGCTTAATGAAGGAGAGGAGATAATAGTGGCGGGGCTGATGAATGTGGGAGACGGAGTTGATGTGAAAGTAGTGAATCAATAAAGGGCAAAGCCATGAAGATATCTGAATTATCGATACGACGGCCTATCTATGTAATAGTTCTGTTTTTGGTGATAGCGATACTCGGCTTTATAGGCTTCAGGTCGCTGCAGGCTGAGCTGATGCCCAAATTCACCCCGCCTGCTCTGAATGTGATGGTGGTGTATCCGGGTGCATCTCCCACTGAGGTGGAAAATTCCCTCACACGTAAGCTCGAAGATGCCTTATCCTCCCTTCAGGGCATAGAATCCATGCGCTCCTATTCCTTCGAAGGAATGTCGATGGTGTTCGTATCTTTCAAATACGGCACCGACATAGATAAAGCGATGAGCGATGCGCAAAATAAAATCAACTCCAAAAAGGCGCAGCTTCCTTCCTCCACCCTCTCCCCCATAATCAACAAAATCACCGTGGATGACAAAGCGGTAATGACGCTTGCGCTGAGTTCAGACCTTGAATCAAGCGACTTCAGCGACCTTGTGGAGCACCGCATCATCCCCGCACTCCTAAGGATTCCGGGGACAGCCAAAGTGGAAGCCATAGGCGAGCATCCGAGGGAGATTCAGGTGAATTTAGACCTTGAAGCGATGAATTCCTTGGGGATGAGCCCGGTGCAGGTGATGGGAGTTCTAAGAGCATCGAATCTCGACTTCCCCACAGGAAGCCTCCGGAACGAACGCACCCATACCTCCATCCGTCTTTCAGGAAAATTGGCTTCGGTGGAAGAAATGCGCAATCTGGTGATGATGACCTTGCCCACCGGCACCCAGATAAGACTGAGAGATATAGCCGAAGTGGTTGAAACATCGAAAGAGGTGAACAAACTCGCCCGCGTCAACGGAACGGAAACCATCCTTCTTAATATCTTCAAACAGGGGGATGCCAATGCAATATCACTCAGTGAAAACGTCATGGAAACGGCCTCCGAGCTGGAAAGCGACTATACCTCATCCGGCCTTGCGATAAAAATCGTTTCCGATACCTCCAACTTCACAAGGGACTCCATCAAATCGGTGCTCACCGACCTGCTGCTGGCGATTATATTGGTTACTTTGGTAATTTTAGTATTCCTTCACAACTGGCGCAATGCCCTTATCGTCATGATTGTCGTGCCCGTTTCGCTAATCGGCTCCTTTATAGGCATGCAGCTGTTTAATTTCACGCTTAACCTCATGTCCCTGCTTGGAATGTCGGTAGTGATTGGAGTGCTTGTGGATGACGCCATAGTGGTGATAGAAAACGTTTACCGGCACCTCGAAATGGGCAAGAAGCCCGTGCAAGCCACCATCGATGCAATGAATGAAATCGGCTTCACGGTAATAACGATTACAATAGCGCTGGTGATTGTTTTTCTGCCGATTGCCCTTACCAAAAGCCTTGTATCGGACATTCTCCGGCAATTCTGCGGAATCATCATTTTCTCCATTCTCCTCAGCCTTCTCGCCGCCCTGACCTTGGTGCCTTTGCTGACCTCGAAATTCGGAAAATTGGAGGTGCTGAATGATTCCCGCCCATGGGGCAGAATAATGATTTGGTTCGAAAACTCCATAGTCAGTTTCGGCAATTGGATTGCAAATCTGCTGAAATGGTCGCTTGGTCACAAAAGATGGATAGGAGCGATAGTGCTTGCACTCACCTTGTTTGTGCTCGCCCTCTTCCCCTTGGGATTCATAGGATTTGAATTTATGCCGGAAGTGGACCAGAGCGAGTTCTCGGTGATTTTAGAGATGCCTAAGGATATATCGATTGAAGAGTCTTCTGCATTTGTGTCCAAAGCGGAGGCATGGCTGCTTAATAAGCCGGAAATCACAGAGGTGGTATCCGTAGTAGGCCTTACCGGCAGCCAGAATGAAAGTACGCAGGGAACGCCGTATTTGGCGGAATTGAATGTGAAGATGGTGCCGCCTTCGCAGCGAAGCAAGTCCGTAAGTTTGTATATCGCCTCTCTTCGAAGAGAGTTGACCGACTATTTGGTAGATGCTAAGGTTAAGATGTTTGCGGCATCACTGCATGGCGCAAGCAACGCCTCTGCAATGGAATATGTGATTTCAGGCAGCAGAGCCGATTCGGTGGCCGCTTTTGGAGAATATGCCTTGGATGTGCTCAGAAGCATTTCCGGAACAATTCAGCAGCAGCTTTCCACCGGCAGCGGCATGCCTGAGGTGGAGATTATTGTAGATAGGGAGAAGATGTCCGCTTTGGGGCTTTCTCTCGATAATGTGGGGCTCACTCTCCAAATGGCTTTCCAGGGAAATTCCACGCTTAAATTCGTGAAAGGCGAATACGAATACGACATAAACATCAGGGCTGACGGCATCTATCGCAACAATATCGATGATGTTGCAGGGCTCACTTTCATAAATGCCCAGGGAAGCCGCATCACCCTCGACCAATTTGCACGGGTCAAGCTCGGCACAGGCCCTAACAGACTCGAAAGGTACAACAGAAACCCGTCAGTTGCAATAAGCTCCAATGTGGTCGGAGTTTCGCCCGGAACGGCATCAAGGCAATTCCTGTCGCAGGTAAAGGACAAGGCGGATGAAATGGGAGTATCGCTCTTCACAATGGGAAGCATGAAGTCGATGTCCAACTCGATGAGGGTGCTCGGCTTTGCTATGCTGTTATCGCTCATCCTAATGTATCTTACCTTGGTGCTTCTCTACAATAATTGGGTGGACCCCTTCGTAGTGATGTTCTCCATCCCCTTCTCCATACTCGGCGCCATTCTGGCCCTTGCGCTTTCGGGCACTTCGCTTAATATCTATGCCATGCTTGGGCTTGTGATGCTGATAGGTCTTGTTGCCAAGAATGCCATTATTTTGGTGGATTTCGCAAAGGAACAGCTTTCTATCGGAAAGGGAATGGATGAGGCCCTGCTTAATGCCGTGAAGATGCGCACGAGGCCCATCCTTATGACTGCCCTCTCTACCATTATAGGCATGATTCCCGTAGCGATTGCATCAGGGTCGAGTGCCGAACTCAGAAACGGCTTGGGCTGGGTTGTCATAGGCGGAATGCTTTTATCTACCTTCCTAACCCTCATCGTTGTCCCCGTTGCATTCAAGATTTTCCATAAAAATGCGTAAATTTGGTTAATTGCAGATTTTACAAGAAATCGATTGCGAAAGTTGAAGTTTTTAAATAAAGAAGAGATGACAAAGGAACAGCAAATTCTGCTTGCGGCGGAAGAGGAGTTTTTGAAAAACGGCTATGATGCCACCTCAACTGCGGTGATTGCAAGAAAAGTCGGCGTTACGCATGCGATGGTGAATTATTATTATAGAAATAAGAAGCAGCTTTTTTTGAAGGTGTTGGATG